>Ga0209555_10002026_pt1 | contig 14667 bp, 15 predicted proteins | sample SaaInl85LU_5_DNA_FD_184643 | JGI IMG/M metagenome (GOLD analysis project Ga0209555, IMG submission 184643) | Marine microbial communities from expanding oxygen minimum zones in the Saanich Inlet - ESP_85LU_5_DNA (SPAdes) (version 2) | ecosystem: Environmental > Aquatic > Marine > Intertidal... | reverse complement strand
GTCGGCAGCGATGCAGACAAAGAGCTGATCCGTCATGCCATCCGTCAGGGCGGGCTTGAAGATTTGACACCGATTATTGAAACCGTGCAGCGTAACGGCTCCGTTGATTACACCCGAGAAAAGGCGATTGAGCAGGTTGAGTTGGCTAAAAGTGCGATTGCTGGATTGGCAGACACATCGTTCAAACAGACGTTGATGCAGATCGCGGATATCGCGATTGAACGCACGCATTAAACGGTTGGGTCGCGAACGTAGGCTTCGCCTAGATCGCTCCTACAAAGGCTCTCTACCACACCTGATGTAGAAGGGATGCGCGCGCAGCGTATTTCCCGACCAACACACCCTGCCCCGCCAGGAACTACTGCCGAGTCAAAAAGTAAACCTTCTCGCGCTCACCCTCAAAGCGCCCATCCGGCAACTCTGCACCATCCACAAGCTCAACCGTAAACTCCGGCTCATACAGTTTACGAACCTCAGTCTCGGTTACACAAAACGGCGGCGATTCGCGCTGCTCGTCATACTCAAGGCAGATCAGCATTACTCGCATGCCACTGGGCAGAATCGATTTCAGGTGCGCGGCGTAATCTCGGCGCATAGTGTGAGGCAGGGCTATCAATGCAGCGCGATCATAGACTGCGCCTACACGGGCGATGTCATCGGCATCGAGCTTAAAGAAATCACCGCAGTGCAGCGTAATCCCGTCTAGCTCACGGGTATGAAATTTCGGGCCTTGCGTGGCTGTCACCTCTGCACCCATTTCGTTGAAGAAGTCGCGGCACGCAATATCGCTGAGCTCTACGCCCAACACCTCGTGCCCCTGCTCGCGCAGCCAGAGCATATCTTTGCTCTTACCACAGAGCGGTACTAGCACTTGTGACTCGCCCTCTGCACCCAGCAGTGGCCAGTGCTGTTGCAGCCAGCTGTTAGTCTCTTTCTGGTGAAAACCGATCTCTGAATTAGCCCAGCGTTTGTGCCAAAATCCGTGTTCCATCTACCTATTTTCCCCAGCGAATACTCGTTGCCGCCACTTTAACCGATCGATATCGTGCTTAGCGAGTCCTAAAAAGGTATACTTCGCCAAATTTCTACAAATTCGCAAGACAAAAGAGACACCATGACTAGACCTTCCTCTTTCAATCGCGACGAGCTGCTAAGCTGCGGTTACGGCGAAATGTTTGGACCAGGCAATGCGCGCCTACCTGTTGGCAACATGCTGATGATGGACCGCATCACCAAGATCTCCGCAGAGGGCGGCGAGCACGGCAAAGGCGAAATCATCGCTGAACTCGATATCCACCCAGACCTCTGGTTCTTCGAATGTCACTTCCCTGAAGACCCCGTCATGCCCGGTTGTTTGGGCCTTGATGCGATGTGGCAGATTGTTGGCTTCTACCTAGGCTGGAAAGGCAATCCAGGTCGCGGCCGCGCGCTGGGTTCAGGTGAGGTTAAATTCACCGGTCAGATACTGCCTACCAGCAAAAAGGTGACCTATAACATCCAGATGAAGCGCGTGATCGAGCGCAAACTGGTAATGGGTATTGCTGACGGTTCCGTTTCAGTTGATGGCCGCGAAATCTACACCGCGACTGACCTGAAGGTTGGCCTGTTCACAAGTACCGAAAACTTCTAAGTCCGCGCCAGCGGACTTCGCAACAGATATAGAGAGAGATTCGATGCGTCGAGTTGTAGTTACTGGCATGGGTATTGTTTCCTGCCTAGGCACAGATAAAGCAAGCGTTCTGGACTCCCTAAAAGAGGGCAAGTCAGGCATCAAATTCCAGCAAGAGTACGCCGACCTCGGTTTCCGCAGCCATGTTGCAGGCAGCGTCGATATCGACCTAGACGAAATGATCGACCGTAAATTGCGTCGATTCATGGGTAACGCAGCGGCTTACTCATACATCGCAATGGATCAGGCCATTAAAGACTCCGGCCTGAGCGAAGATCAGGTGTCTAACGTGCGCACTGGCCTGATTGCAGGTTCTGGTGGCGCATCTTCTGCTGATATCGTTGAGACTGCAGACATTCTGCGTGACAAAGGCGTGCGCCGCGTGGGCCCTTACCGCGTTACACGCACCATGGGCTCTACTGTCTCTGCTTGTCTGGCAACGCCATTCAAGATCAAGGGCGTAAACTACTCAATCACCTCTGCTTGCGCGACTTCGGCACACTGTATCGGTAACGCAATGGAGCTGATTCAGCTCGGCAAACAGGACGTAATCTTTGCCGGTGGCGGTGAAGAGCTGCACTGGTCACTCACTGTCATGTTTGATGCAATGGGCGCGCTCTCAAGCAAATACAACGAGACACCGGAACAGGCTTCACGCGCGTACGATGCAAACCGTGACGGTTTCGTCATCGCCGGTGGCGGTGGCATGCTGGTACTCGAAGAGCTTGAGCACGCCAAAGCACGCGGCGCCAAGATCTACGCTGAACTGGTTGGCTACGGCGCAACGTCAGACGGCTACGACATGGTTGCCCCAAGCGGCGAAGGCGCGATGCGCTGCATGCAGCAGGCAATGGCCACCGTTGACGGCCCAATCAGCTACATAAACTCCCATGGCACATCGACCCCAGCAGGCGATATCCAAGAGCTCAAAGCGATGAAAGAGACCTTTGGTGCAGACAACATGCCACCGGTGAGCTCGACTAAGTCGCTGGCAGGCCACTCACTGGGCGCTACCGGCGTACAGGAAGCGATCTACTGTCTGCTGATGCAAGAGAACAACTTCATCACAGCCTCAGCCAACATCGAAGAGCTGGACCCAGAAGCCGAAGGCCTGCCGGTTGTGCGTGAGCGTATGGATGGCGTGGACTTGCAGCGCGTGATGTCGAACAGCTTCGGCTTCGGCGGCACCAACTCTACACTGGTGTTCCAGAAATACGCAGGCTAACCCAGCTTAATGTAGGAGCGATGTAGGCAAAGCCTATTTCGCGACCCAATAAAAAACGGCCAATAGGCCGTTTTTTATTGTTATTACTATGCCGCACACACTAGATTCAAAACATCCGATACTCGCCTAGCGGCAAACCAGACTCTTCGACATATCGATTGGAGCTTTCCAAAGCAGCTCTATTTTCTTCCAACCAGGCATCCCGCTGCTCAGTTTCAGCTGAAGTAACTGTTTGCAATGTCTCGCGTTTCTTATCTGTAAACTCTGTCATGATCACCAACATCCACCAATACGAGTTCCCGATCTAAAATAAGGAATTCCATTACAAGCCGATAGCTCATATTGATAGAGACCGAATACAGCTGATCTAACTTTCCACTGAGCTGATGGAGTCGAAGAGACGGGTGGTGAGGATTTAGCTCTAGCAACATCAGCGTCTTCTCATACTGTCCCAAAAGCTCAGGATGACGCCTAAAGAATTTCCTCTCCCGCTTCAAGTAGCTCTCTGTGTAGACAAGCTTATAGTTCATTGCGCAAACGTTTAACGTGTTCAGCCGGAGTTTCCGTTACGAAGCGCCCAGCATGATAGTCCGCTCTCGCTTCTTGCACAGCGAGCTCCAACTCAAGCTCCCTTAACTTCGAGTACTTCGCGATATCCATCACCACATATTTATCTTGTCCACGGACAGAAATAATCACTTCCTCCTCGTGCTCAAGGCTCGCTTCAACGGCAGAGATACCACGTATTTTTAAGTCGTTTGCAGTTAGGGTGTTCATTAGCTTTACCTCACACTAGCCCAACAGCCATCGTACTCTTTAAAGCACTTTTTTCAATACTATTTATAGTTTGATTCGGAGCAATTATTCAGAACTAACTTCAATTGTCGTTTCGGATAAAAAATGAGGGGGTAGCCATCTGGCTACCCCCTCGGGCCGTAGAGTTCACTCTTCCTTGAAGTCGAGGCAATCCTTTACCTACCATCTAGTTACCATCCTTGTAACTCGGTGTCGTGCTCTCCCTGTCGGCCTTACAGCTCGGATAGTTAACCCTCAAATCCCTGAAGCTTAGCGATCATCCTTGACTTCCTATCCGTGAGACTTACTCCAACTCCTTTGGCGTCTTGAGCGTCCGTGCCCTCGTCTCGACTTAAAATCTAGACAAGGAATTTGGACTTGCCAAATTCAGATCGAAAATAATTTTAAAGAGCATAATCGCTTATAACTGAATGATCTTTTCCACAGATTATCCACAAAAAGATAGCGACAAAAGTTTCCAAAACCGCGCTTAAATGTCACAAAAACCAAGCATTCTCAAATTGCATTGCAGATTGGTTTGCACTTTGCAACGGCCATATAACTAACAATTCTATGCGATTTTTTAGCCCGCCCAACGCCTATTTTTGTGGATAAACCTGTTAACAAAATGTGGAAAGATAAGGTCGGTAACGACAGAACAAGTAGTTAAAGCCAACCATGAAGATTTAGCTTGTAGAGTTAGCAAATCGCGATGAAGAAAAGCCAACCAAAATAATTTTATGAAAACTAGGCCGTCAGCTTGGGCAGTCGCTTTACAAGCAACCATCATTGTACTTAAATAGGTACATTGAATGCAGGGGTCAATCTAATGGACGCAATTACTTATTCGCACTTTCGTAGCCAGCTGTCGGGCGTATTGGACAAAGTCAATGATGACCACAAGCCCATTCTGATCACTCGGCAGAATGGTCGCCCGGCGGTCGTTATGAGCCTCGAGGACTTCCAGGCTTACGAAGAGACAGCATATCTGATGGCCAGCCCTAAGAATGCCGAGCGGCTGAACCAGTCTATCGAAGAGATCAAACAAGGCAACACAACTGCACGAGCACTTATTGAGTAATGATTATCTGCTGGTCCACTCATGCCTGGGAAGATTATCTTCATTGGCAAAAGTTAGATAAAAAAACACTAAACAGAATCAATCGATTGATAAAAGAGATTAGTCGCAATCACTATGAGGGGCTCGGCGATCCTGAACCGCTGAAACATAACTGGTCGGGCTTCTGGTCGCGCCGCATAGATCGCGAACATCGCATCGTGTATCGAGTAGACGGAGATAGGCTTTACATCGCTCAGTGTCGCTATCACTACTAGCAAAACTCACGGGCAATTCCCCTAGACTGAAAATCCAGATCACGGCATCGTGCAGCTTGTTATCTGAGGACTACACATGCGCTTTCTCCGCAAACACGATTTCACCCTTCTTCTTTGCCTGTATTTCTTTCTGCTACCAATCGGCAAAACACTTTGGTACCCACTTTTCATAATGGCGATTATAGGCGGGGCGATGTTTTTCAAAGAGGTGAGAACAGCTTCTTTAGAGCAGGGAACCAAATGGATACTCGGCCTTGGAGCCTGTATATGGATCCCAGCTGTTTTATCCACGCCAGGCTCCATAGATGTCGGACGTAGCATGGTGTTCGTTGGAACCTACCCACTGTTCTTCTTGGCCGGCTACTTCCTATACAAACGACTCAAGCAAGGCGTTTCGATAGTACCCTCGCTTTACATTATTTCTTCCATCGCCCTGCTCTGGGGCACCCTCGCAGTCTGGCAATACCTTGATCCAACGAATCCTTTCGGGCCAGGCGGCTCTCATAACCAAGGGATGCACACCCCAAACAACACCTATTACGACGGAGGATTAATGATGGGGGTGATCATGGGCTCTCTATTTGCGTTTATCTCGATAAGTCTGTGGGCGCGTGGACATTTCGTAATTGCTCTTGCGGCCGGACTATTTATCGTAGGGTTGTGTTGGATTAGTGGCACACGCTCTTCCTGGGTATCCGTGATAACCACCATACTAGCGCTTCCCGTAGTTTCATGGGTGCGCGGATACCGTCCGTCCGGTAAAGCATACATAGGTATATTGAGTTTGATCGCGGTGGTGATTTTCGCAGGTAGCTGGATAATCAAACAACCAGGTCTTAGCTCTAAACTAAACCAAACATTGGTCGTATTTCAGAACCCATCACTCGAATCGCTAGACCAGGCACTCTCGGGCCGCCTAGATATATGGATTGATGCAGTAGCAATTGGAAATGAGAATCCCTGGTTTGGCGCCGGTGTAAACAACTACCGCTATGCGGCCCCTCTGGTCGAGTCGCCGGCCGGCGTGCGATGGATTAGTGAGATAGACGACCCTGACTCCCCTCACAAACTTCAAGGCGCTGCGCATACACATCAAGTGGTAATGGAAACACTATCCGGCGCTGGATGGATTGGTGTCGCTGGTTTAGTACTCTTTTACATTATGCTGACACGACTGACGCTCAACATCTTCGCACATCCCACCTTACTAGCAACCGCAATGGTACTCGCGTTCTGGGCCTACTTCTGGCCCGTAAACACGCATAACAACTTCCACGGTGGCTGGGTGAATGCTTGGTTTTGGGTCTGGTTAGGTTTAGCAATAGGGTCTTACTCCTCTTCCCCTAAACCTTCGAAGGAAACGTACCCAGCGTAGGCAACTATCGCGCGCCGACATCTCAAACCCAATTTTCTAATTTAAGGTTATCAACCCGCTCAAACTCTCTCACGTTATTGCTGACCAGCGTGTGGCCAAGCGCGCGTGCATGAGCGGCAATCCATAAATCGTTGTTACCGATTGGTGTGCCTTTCGCGCTCAACTTTGCTCTTATATCGGCATACTCTTTGGATGCATCTATCGGCATCGGTAGTACCGGGATGTAAGCCGCAATTTCATCAAGTATATCCAGAGCCTGTTTTGAGTTATTACTTCGAAGAGCCCCGAACTCGAGTTCGCCGTAGGTTACTAACGACATGGCCACCGAGCCCAACGGCAAGGATTCAAACTTCTGAAGAACACTAATCGGCTTCTTCTTGATTATGTATATGCATATGTTCGTATCGAGCATGTACATAGTCAGAGGGTCTCGCGCTCTTGAGGTAACGAATCGTCACGACCATCAGCCATAAAGTCATCTGGCAGATTTGCGAACAATTTAAACGCGGCTCTGAGACTTTTAGGTTTGGGCTTGAGGATAACCTCGTCTCCCCGTTTAAATATCTCGACCTCCGACACTTCAAATCGGAACTCTTTAGGAATTCGCACGGCCTGACTATTGCCCGACTGAAAAATTTTCGCTTCCATTGTTATGAACCTCGAAAGTATATACATCAAAGTATACACCGAATCCTGATGCGTGCAAATTTACTCAAAGCCGGTATCCGCCCGATTCCTAAAAAGTGAATCCTTAGCTTGAATAGCTTTGCACCTACTGCAGGGCGACTAGCGTTCTATTAATCCGATAAGGGCGCAGAAAGCACTGCTCCGGAAGGACGCACCAACCGATCCCCCCGGAACAACCGCTCACGCACCTCTGCAACCTGCTGCTGCGCCGGATAAATCGCATGAGCACGCCCTATTGCCGCAAGCGCTGATTCCGAATTGCCAAGCTGTTGGTGAGCAATGGCTAGATCCTGAAATATCTGTATATCGGGAATCTGCTCAAGGAACGGCTCAGCCCACGCCACAAACAGCCCCAAATTATCTGTCTTGCCCTGCTGGATATCCGAGTACATCAGTGCACGCATCGTGAAATACTCACCTGTCTCGCGAAAATAGAGGTTATTCAGCGCAACATTCAGATGCGCCGGCTGAGCTCCTCTCCCCTTGAGGTACTGCATAATGCCAGTTTGAGCCAGCAAGCTGTGTGACAGAAAAACGCTAAGAAGCGGAACAACAACGAATACCGAACCTTTGATCAGGCTCGAGGCCCCCACAGAGAGCTTGACCGGTTTCTGCTGAGCGCCGGGGTAAAAACAGACCACTAATACAACAAGCAGAACGAGCCAGTGCAGAGTGGATATATAAAACGGTAGCTCCACCTGGGTATGCAAAGCAATTGGCACTAACAGCGCAGCAACAGCCCCACCACGCTGCCAGCCCAAGCGGACTAACTGAAGCAATACAGCAAGCGATGCCGCGAAAATGGCTGCCAAAGCGATTAAACCGCCTTCATCCATCCAAAATAGGAGCTCATTATGGGGGTGTGAGAAACGCGGTGCGGGCGCGACGGGTGTGGGACCGCGCTCTGCCTCATAGGCTATGCGTTGGTTCTGAAACACACTCTGGAAGCTACCAATTCCATGGCCGGTAATAGGTGACGCCATAAAAGCATCAAAGGAGATACGGTAGATATGTGGCCGCACATCAGCGCCAGCTTCTGCCATTTGCTCCACTTTTGAATAGGCATGCAGCGCACCATCGCTAACACGGGTGCCACCATAGCCACCCAGCAAAATGATCGTAAGAAACAACAGGCTCCAGGCAGGACGCTTAATCCATACTCGCCAGCGCGAACCTAACATGAGTACAAGCCCGAGACTCAACCCAAGCAAACCCGCGCGAGAGCCAGAACCGACCACCTCTAAAACGGCAACCCCAAGCGTCAAAACGACCAGTGCCTTCATAGGCCAGCGCTGCTTTGTAAAACTAGGGACTGCTGCAAGATAGAGCGCCAGCACCGAAGCAGTCGCCATCAGCGACGCCTGTAGGTTAGGCTGCTGAAACATTCCCAAGAACTTGCTACCCGGCGCTACCGGAATCCGGCCTTTCAACAACGGCTCAGGCACAATCTGTAACAGACCAACCATGGCATGCAGCAACATCGACGCCAAAAGTAAGTAGAGCAAGTTCTCAATATCACGTCGCTTTAGGCGAAACTGGAGAATGGCAAACCAGAAGAGCATACCACCCACAATGACACCCAAGCGAACCAGCCACTCACCGGGCCTATCCATGCCCGATATAAATCCACTAATCACGATTCCGAGCGGGAATAGGCCAAGCAGGCCCAGATAGGGTGTTTTCACCCAAACGCTTTGATGGATCATAACCAACAAGCCGGTACCGATCAGAGCAACCACACCAATCCAAATCACCGCATTAAACGGCAGACTCATCCCCTCGCCACCCAGGTTATCTTGGTAGTAGAAAGGTAGAATTAGAAAAGTGAGCGCGAACAACGCATGTAGCGTACGCTGCGAACTGGATAGGTCAGTGCGGGTTTCGATGAAAGACATTAAAAATCAGATCCCTAGATAGCGCTTCGTCCTTATAAATAGTGTAGACGAAAAACGGGACCCTAAGGTCCCGTCAAACCACACGCCCAGTCAGACTCAGGCTGTCTTGCGCTTGCGCATCGCAGAGCGGATAAGCACGAAGATCACCCCCACCATACCGCCCAATACAAGGCTAAGGGCCAATATCAGAGAGCGTTTACTTTTGGACTCAATCTCAGTCGCAAAAACTTCCATCTCGACAGCTGAAAACAGATTCGGGTCGCTAGCAGGAGTCGACTTGAAAAGCCCCTCCGCACGGTTGAGGGTCTCATCCTGAAGGATGCTGCGTTCTTCAATTTCAAGCGCCTTTAGCTCTGCTAAAAACTCCTTCTTGGCATCAGCACGCTGAAGCGTTTGATCCTGCTCTAGCTGACGCCGCTGTTGTTCGAGTGCTAGCAGTCCCTCAACAAACGAACTTTTGTCCTCGCGAGCTAGGATCAGCTCGATCTCTTTCTCAATAGCTTCGTAGCCCCGAAGATAAAACGGTGTATCCGTCTTGACGTTCGCAACAAAACCACTTGATGATGAGAAGGTTTGAGCCTCAATCGTGTTTTTTGCGACACCAAGCTCGCGGGCGATAGCGGCTTGCTCACGTAAGAATGCCAAGCGATCTTTGGTTTTGCGTTCATAGTCGGCTAACGTATTGTCGATTTGAGTTCGGACATCCTCAAGCTCGAAGCCTTGTATCAACTCAAACTCACGCATCTGCTTGTCGAAGTCAGCCTTCGCGTTCTCCATGCGCGTTTCTATGTCTTCAAGCTGAAACGCTTTGCTTTGGCGTGACACAGCTAACGCCGTATTAAACCGATCGACAAGCTCAGAACGAACTGCTTCAGTTGATCCCTGCTTTACGTCCTTCAGTACAGCTAGCCATTTATCCGCGTCTGTTCCCTCGAAAACAACCGACCAATTGCGACGAATCTCGCCCTTCTCCTCGCCATCAACATTAACTGGCGGTTGAATAGTAATCTCTGCTGCCAGTGCGACAATTGCCGCCTCGTAATCTGCATCACTCTCGAAGTCAGCGCGAGCGATAAGCTCGTGCTTGCGAATAGCCGCCTCAAAAAGACTGCGCTCTTCGAGCTGCTCAATAAATAGTCCACGCAGCTGAGCCGGAGATATTTCGAAGAACCCCAACGCATTGTTGGCTCGGTACGCCTGTGCCTGAGTCGACGTAATCGGCTTAATCTCAGTAGTCGCTACAAAACTGGCCGGACGCAGAAAAGCGAAGGCGCCACCAAACACAGCAGCCAAAATAGCGATGCCCACAACGCTCCATTTGCCGTCCCAAATAGTCTGCAGCAGCTCTACTAAATCAATCTCATCATCCGCATACGCAGGACGCACGTCATCCACCATCAGAGGAATTTCCTTACTCGAATCGTATGAATATCAATTAAATTTCAGAACATTAGCGCCTTTTGACAGGCTAGAGCCGACTGGTCTTAGCAAATCAACATTGTCACTAGACGGCTTGTAGTCGCCGACTATACGCAGAAGTGTATCGCGCGCCAACTCACTATCGTTTGTTTCAATAGCACGTTCTATGTCTCGCAATGCGGCTGCGAGCGCTTCCGATGAGGCACACTCTTCATCCGCCGTCATAATTTTTGGATGAGAAGTACCAGTAGCGTTATTACCAATTAGCAGCTCTTCGTATAGCTTCTCACCCGGGCGTAACCCCGAGAACTTAATCTCGATATCGCCATTTGGATGCGCCTCATCCAATACCGTCTTACCCGACAGCTGAATCATCTGGCGAGCGAGATCAGCAATTTTGACCGGCTCCCCCATGTCGAGAACAAACACATCGCCACCTTTGGCCATGCTACCTGCCTGAATAACCAGCGAGGCCGCTTCAGGGATAGTCATAAAGAACCGGTTTATATCTGGATGGGTAACCGTTACCGGCCCGCCCGCTTCAATTTGCTTACGAAACAGCGGCACCACTGAACCCGAGGAACCCAACACATTACCGAAGCGCACCATAGAGACAATAGTGGGGATGTCAGCTTGCAGAGCTAAGTTCTGAACAATCATCTCGGCCAAGCGTTTACTCGCCCCCATCACATTGGTGGGGCGCACCGCTTTGTCTGTAGAGATAAGCACAAAACGCTCAAGCCCACACCGAACCGCCGTCTTAGCCGCAATGTGAGTTCCGATTGCGTTATTTTGCAGCCCCTGAAGCACGTTATGTTCTACCAGCGGTACATGTTTGTATGCCGCGGCATGATACAGAGTACATACCTTGTAATGACGCAGAACATTCTCAAGGCGTTTCTCATCAAGCACTGATCCTAAGATCGGTATCAGCTGGCAAGTGTATTGGCGAGTTTCGATCTGATTGCGCAATTCACCCTCAATTGCGTACAGAGCAAACTCAGACTGCTCAAATAACACCAATGTTGCAGCGCCATTTGCTAGCACCTGACGCGCAAGCTCAGAACCTATCGAGCCCCCAGCCCCCGTAATACAGACAGACTTGCCAGCAATTGAGCGCGAAAGCAACTCCTGACGTGGCGCAACGCTATCACGCCCCAATAAGTCCTCGACCTCAATTTGTCTAACATTTTCGAGGGAACTACCCGATAGCTGCTCGCGCAGCGTTGGCATCGTTTTAACTTCAAGCCCCAGTGGAGCCAGCCTGTCCAAAATAGCGCGACGGCGCTGGGGAGTAACGTTCAGCATTGCCAACAGTACTGTTTTCACCTGCTGCGTCGCTAGTAGCTTTTCCAGCGCCTGCGGGCTATGCACCGGCAAACCACACAAACTACTGCGCCATAGTTTGGGGTCATCATCAATGAAGCCAATCGGCTGTGCCTCACCCGATGCCTGCAGCGTCAAGGCTAATTGCGCACCCGCACTGCCAGCACCGTAAATGAGCGTCGCGTTGGTTTTACCGGCGCTGGTTGTCAACCAGTGATAATAACTGCGGATAATTATTCGGCTACCACCAAGATAGAGCCAGGCTGAAAGCCCGAAAATCAGAGGTACCGAGCGCGGGACACGCCAAACATCAAATGTCACTGCCGCCAAATAAAGCGCAGCAACCAAAAGAAAAACACCCAGCGCAACCGATTGCAGCAACTTAACATTCATGTACCGCACAACCGCGCGATACATACCCAGCTTCACAAAAATAAGGACGCCAATGACAGGAGCAACAATAAAAAGAGACCAAGCCTCTGCTAGATACGTGTGCGGCCACCAGTCAGATAAACGCAGTGCAAAGGCAGACCATAACGCCAAGACAAGGGCGCCTGCATCTGCAAAAACCATAACGGCCCGCTTAGTTGAGCGCGGTAGGGAGAGAAACTTGATTATCCAGGGGCTAAAGCGATCCATTACAACGTGTTTTCCAGAGGCCCAACAAGCCTAAAGTATAACCGAACATCTCGATTCGGAACATGTATTGTTTTATAGATTTAAGCCAGATGAGACAGTTGGGATATCTATCTTTTCAAGGTAAGGCGTGAGATCGAGCTGCGATTCATCCAAAAAATGTCGCAGTTTGTTAGTTTAGTAATATTTAATGGTTATATTGAATAAAAAATATCATTAGGTAAACTTATCTCAATTGAATTCACGAATAGCGACAAACACATGACCCCAGGCGACCTCTTTGCCCAACCGTTTACCTGCTGGACCACCCGTGACATCGCATTCAAATTCTTCTCGTCCGACGATGGCGCTGCCCTAAAAAAGGCAGAGCGCTGGATCCAAGAAGAGGAATTGGACTTCGTGAACATCGAAGAAGGCCAGCTCAAAGACGAGCATGAGCGATCTGCCAAGCAACTGGTCACAAAACAAGTCACGGAGCGCGCACGCAAAAAGCGCCAAACGGTTTTGTTTGCCGCCTTACACAGCACAAGCGAGCACGCTTATCTATTTGCCAACGATGCGCGCGGTGGTCGGCGATGGGTCTCCCTGCCCTCACAGGTCGATGAGACCGTAGTTAGCCAAGCGCTACTAGCGATCTTAGAGCACGAAGGAAAGGATGCGGTGGTATTACCCAGCGGAGCGTTGGTTAAACAGTGCCGTGAACTTACGCGTCAGTGGTCTTCGAATACGACCGCAAATGCTGATCATAAGCTGCGCCTAGCCCTAGAAATTTACCACCACGGCCGCGACGATCTGCACGCTAATGTGAATCCAGAACAGATGCTCGAACCTACCGAGCACATGACTCACCTAGATCGCCTCGAGGCGGAATCAATCCACATCATTCGTGAAGTCATTGCGCAGGCAGATAACCCAGTCATGCTCTACTCGGTGGGCAAAGACTCCGCAGTAATGCTGCACCTCGCACGCAAAGCCTTCTACCCAAGTCCTCCGCCTTTCCCACTGTTGCACGTGGACACGCGTTGGAAATTCCAAGCAATGTACGACTTCCGTGATTACATGGCGGCAGAAAGCGGCATGGACTTGCTGGTACACATAAACCCGGAAGGCGTAGAGAAGAATATCAACCCACTGGACCACGGTTCGGCGTTGCATACCGACATCATGAAGACCCAAGGTCTTAAGCAGGCGCTGGACCACTACAAATTTGATGTGGCCTTTGGTGGCGCGCGCCGTGATGAAGAGAAATCACGGGCAAAAGAGCGTGTATTCTCGTTCCGCACCTCAACACATCGTTGGGACGCCAAAAACCAGCGCCCCGAGCTCTGGAACCAATACAATGGCCGCAAGCACCCTGGCGAAAGTATTCGAGTGTTCCCGATCTCTAACTGGACAGAGCTCGATATCTGGCAATATATCTATCGCGAGCAGATTCCGATTGTGCCGCTCTACTTTGCCGCTGAGCGACCAGTCGTTGAACGCGACGGCATGTTACTTATGGTTGACGATGATCGCCTGAAGCTTTACCCCAACGAAGAGATCAAAATGAAGAAGGTGCGTTTCCGTACCCTCGGATGCTACCCACTCACAGGTGCAATTGAATCAGAGGCAGATGACCTTGCCTCTATCGTGCTTGAACTGCTGAATGCCAAAACGAGCGAACGGCAGGGACGCGCGATTGACTCGGATTCAAACGCTTCAATGGAGAAGAAAAAAGAAGAGGGGTACTTCTAAATGAGCACTTCACAGATGGCAACTCAGACAAACTCCATTGAGCGCGTAAACGCCTACCTTAAAGAGCAGGCATCGCTGGATACACTGCGCTTTATCACCTGCGGCAGTGTGGATGATGGAAAGAGCACACTCATCGGACGTATGCTCTACGAAGCGCAGCTTATCTTTGAGGACCAAGTCGCATCGCTGAAAAGTGACTCTAAAAAAGTCGGTACCCAAGGTGGAGATATCGACTTTGCACTGCTGGTAGACGGGCTTGCAGCTGAGCGCGAACAGGGTATTACAATCGACGTTGCTTACCGCTTCTTCTCCACCGACCGCCGCAAATTCATCGTTGCAGACACCCCAGGGCACGAACAATACACACGCAATATGGTGACTGGTGCATCTACAGCCGATGTCGCGGTAATTCTGATTGATGCGCGCCAGGGCGTATTAACGCAAACACGTCGTCACTCGATTATCTGCTCGGCACTCGGGATCAAGAAGGTGGTGCTGGCCGTGAATAAAATGGATCTAGTCGACTACAGCGAAGCGCGCTTTGACAAAATTGTTGAGGACTATCGCGCCA
>Ga0209555_10002022_pt1 | contig 14707 bp, 15 predicted proteins | sample SaaInl85LU_5_DNA_FD_184643 | JGI IMG/M metagenome (GOLD analysis project Ga0209555, IMG submission 184643) | Marine microbial communities from expanding oxygen minimum zones in the Saanich Inlet - ESP_85LU_5_DNA (SPAdes) (version 2) | ecosystem: Environmental > Aquatic > Marine > Intertidal... | reverse complement strand
TCAGTCCAGCATCTCCCGCTTGCGAGCGCAGAATGTGCGCTGGGCGTTGCGCAATAAGGGCATTCGTAATAAGTTGTCGGCCCTGGCCGGTAACGCTGTCACGGTATCCGATCCAGATAGCCTGAACGCCAACCGTAATCGGCGTGTTGAGGTTTGGATTCAGTAAGCACGGGCCGATTGTTACCTCCTGGGCACGCTATACTGTAAAGTAATTTTACTCTGCAAGGTGTGCCCATGCCGCTGCGTCCAGATCCTTTCCAATCCAACCCTACGCAGTCCCCCTGCGTGCGAAACTGTTGTCTGAATAGTGACGATGTGTGTGTGGGCTGCGGTCGCACCCTGGAAGACATTCGCCATTGGACCGCCTTCACTCCAGAGCAGCGCACGCAGGCTCTGAAAGCAGCCAGAAAACGGGTTGAGGCCTTCGGAGCAGGGCCTTTTTAGGGCAGTACCCCTTTTGAACTCGTGCAATTGGTGTGCATCGTAGCTATTTTCTACACTTCCTCAGATTGAGGTGGAAAATTCGTTCCGTACAGATACTGTTTTTTGTGCTCAAGCCGGTACAATAGCGCGCGTCGCTAAAAGGAGACTAGATACATGAACTTAATTCGGTTATGGGTGGTGCTGTTAGCACTGTTCGGGGCTGGGCCCGCGCTGGCTTTAGACAATTTGCATATGATCTCTCATCCGTTGGCCATCACCGCAGTGGTGCTGTTTGTTTTTGCCTATGGTGTTGTCATTGCAGAAGAATTCATCCATATGCGCAAATCCAAACCGGTGATCCTGGGGGCAGGTATCATATGGGTCTTGGTGGCCATTGTAGCGGGTGAGGTAGAGGGCGGCCGCGAAATGCTGGATCGCGCGGTGGATCACAATGTAAACGAATACGCAGCACTCTTTTTGTTCCTGCTGACGGCCATGATTTATATCAATGCCTTGACAGAACGGAACGTCTTTGAAAAGTTACGCTCAGTCCTGGTGAAGAAAGGCTTCAGTTTTCGTGTGTTGTTCTGGATCACCGGCTGGTTGGCGTTCTTTATCTCTCCGGTAGCGGATAACCTGACTACAGCCCTGTTGATGGGTGCGGTAGTGCTGGCAGTCGGTGCGGATAACTCGCGTTTCGTCTCCCTGGCATTCGTCAATATCGTCATCGCTTCCAATGCCGGTGGTGCCTTCAGCCCTTTCGGGGATATCACCACCCTGATGGTATGGCAAAGCGATAAGGCAGGGTTCTTTGATTTCTTTAGTCTGTTCCTGCCAGCGGTGGTGAATTTCGTAGTGCCTGCCTTTATTATGAACTTTGCAGTGCCGAAAGTGACACCTGCCCCTATCGAAGAAGAAGTCCACATGAGAAGGGGGGCACGCCGTATTTGTGTATTGTTCCTCTGTACCATCGCGACCGCCGTGTGCTTCGAGCAGTTCCTGCATCTGCCCCCATTCCTGGGGATGATGACTGGCCTTAGCTATCTGCTGCTGTTCTCCTATTACATAAAAATCACCCAGTTTTCCGAAGATGGCCCCGCTGAGTTCAATATTTTCAACAAGGTGGCTCGTGCTGAGTGGGATACCTTGTTGTTCTTCTTCGGTGTCATCTTCTGCGTGGGTGGATTGGGTACCTTGGGTTATCTGGCGGAAGTGTCGATCATCATGTATGAGGGATGGGGAGCCACAACAGCCAACATCGTCGTAGGGGTTCTGTCCGCCTTGGTGGATAACATTCCGGTTATGTTTGCAGTGTTGACCATGAGCCCTGAAATGGACCTCAATCAGTGGTTGCTGGTGACCTTAACTGCCGGTGTCGGTGGTAGCTTGTTGTCGGTGGGCTCTGCGGCCGGTGTGGCGCTGATGGGTCAGTCCAAGGGGCTTTACACCTTCTTTAGCCATCTGAAATGGAGCTGGGCTATCGCCTTGGGCTATATAGCCAGTATTGGCTGTCACATGGCGTTATCTGGAATGTTTTAAACGGTATAGCTCGACACTGAACACAAAAAAGGTGCTAATTAAGCACCTTTTTTGTGTCTTGCCTATATCTCTGTGTCAGAACCGTGCAAATGCTATAGAACTTTGTCCTTAGCCGCTTGTTTCATCACTGCATTGACTATGCTTTCCACGCCTTCCTTTAATGTCGCTTGTTCTGTGGTTCGGGTTTTAACCGACCAGCTCAGCTTTTCGCTCTTAACATTAAACAAGTTGGATTCCAGCAGATACTCTGTCATTTCCACGTAGGTTCCGGGTTCGTTCTGCCCGCTGCTGCTGTATACCATATAGGTGTCGAAGTTTCGGTAGAGGTTATCGCCCGGGCCAACCTGCTCAGGTGGTTGATAGGTTTGGGATTTCTCGACACCGCGCAGGCTGCTCACCAGCACCGATGTGATGCCGTTCTGCGCAACAACGGGGCGTAAGGTTTCACGATTAACCTTGGTGCCATCTGGCAGCCACTGATGGGAGGCCACTGCCAGAATGCCATTTTTATCCAGTTGCTGTACAAAATTGTTTTCAAAGGCTTTGCGCACGGTCTCATCTGCCGCCAGCGTGACAATCAGAACTTTACGCTCGGCAGGGGCTGGCGCGATGTAGCCCGGCAGCGTCCAGGATTCTTCAATTTGAGTGGTGGCGCAGGCAGAGAGTAAGGCCACTAAAGAAAGTAAAATCAATCGAATAGCAATGTTCATTAGATTCCAGCCGTTTCATTCCAAGTATGTTCGGGATGGTAGGCTCAGTGGCTCCAATTGTCGAGCCTGGCTTGGTGATGATGTCATCATTTGTTCATCAAGTTGTCAGAAAAACGCCTACTAAAAACACTAGTCTTCTCTCAAACAGGAGGCTGTCCATGACTACAACCCCGGTTCGTTCTGCATTCATTTCCGATGTCCACTTAGGTACGTCGGCGTGTCAGGCACAATACTTGCTGGATTTCTTGGAAAACTGCCAGATGGAGTATCTGTATCTGGTGGGGGACATTATCGATTTGTTGCACATGCGGAAGCGCGTGAATTTTACGCCACTGCATGAACAGGTGGTGGAAAAGGTGATGTGGCTGGCGCGCAATGGTACACGGGTCATCTACATTCCGGGCAACCACGATGCATTGATGCGCCGCTTTTGTGGCCAGATCGTAGCTGGCATCGAGATCCACCGTAACCGGGTACATTACTGTGCAGATGGGCGCCGGTTTTTTGTGAGTCATGGGGATGAGTTTGACAGCGCGCTGCATGCCGGAGTGTTTTGGTATGTGGTTGGTGATCTTTCGCACACCTTGTTGCTGCGCTTGAATACATTGTTAAACGGCCTGCGACGAATGTTTAAGTTGCCCTATTGGTCGTTAGCGGGTTATTTGAAAAAGCGTATCGGCAAAGCCAACGAGTTCATTCGTCGATTTGAAAAAATAGCCGCTCGGCAGGCTCGTGAATTGAAGTATGATGGCTTCATATGTGGTCATATACATCAAAGTGGTATGCGAAGGATTGATGGGGTTCTGTACTGCAATGACGGTGACTGGGTTGAGCACTGCACTGCATTGATTGAAACCAAACAGGGCCTTTTTGAGCTAATGCATTGGGCGGATCACAGGGAAGTGCTGATTCGCGAAACGGAATTGTCAGAAGAATGGGAAGCCATTCCTCAAGCCAGCTGAGGTGTAGAATATGGAAAAGTCGGTGGTAGCCGCCGTAGAAAAAATAGGGCATGTAGATGCATTCTACTGTCTGCGATTGAATCGTCTGATCCGGGATGTTCACATTCATCGTTTCTTCAGTGCGATTAGCCGCTTGGGTGATGGTGTGTTCTGGTACAGTCTTATGGCGCTGTTTCCACTTTTTATGGGCGCCCAGGGGTTTGTGATCACAGCGTTGATGATATTGATGGCAGCATGGGGTGTTTATCTGTACAAACAGATTAAAAAGAGATCCATGCGGCCGCGCCCTTTCGTAAGTCATTCCTGCATTCGGCAGGGTGCGCGTACTTTGGATCAGTATAGTTTTCCATCGGGCCACACGATGCATGCAGTGGCTTTTACGATACTGCTGACTTATGCGGTGCCAATATTGGGCTTAGTGCTATTGCCGTTTGCCGTACTCACAGGTTTGGCGCGAGTGGTGTTGGGCTTGCATTATCCGAGTGATGTATTTATGGGCGCTGTGCTGGGTGCGTTCAACGCGATTCTTCTACTTGGTTTTTTCAGTGCCTTTTTGCAGTAGTTATGCAGTAAATATGCAGCAGTGTTGCAGAAATACATAGGGGCAGGTTTGTTGATATAACTCAATGAACCGGAGCCGTAGTCCGATTATTCTAAACGCAGATGGATTATACATCTGTCTATCCCGGTGATAAGGGGAGGCCAAGGTCTCCCCTTTTTTTTATGGCTTTCTGCTTTGATTGGGTGCCTAAACTCAGCGTGTATCAGCTGCCACGGGTAACTTCTTTAGCGATTTCTTCTTTAAACCCCATCAGTATTTGGCGCAGGCAATCGGCCCGTTCCAGCTTTTCAGTTTTCTCATAAATCTGTGAACTGTACAGAGCGATCTGTGCCAGCAGTTGCCCAAATTGTTTTGGGGAGCCACCTAAGCCACTGCTGATGGACACGTGCTGTTTGCCGTTGACATCCCAGACTCGAACCAGCTCGTGAGCGTCGGTATTTTGAACTTCCGGAGGTATTGGCAGGGTTTTAGGTTGCTCTGTCATAATGTTTCTCGCAGCCGTAGTATGTGGTGTTATTGGTTATAGCGTAGCAGATTGCCGATGAAGCGTTCCAACTGGTTGAGCGACTGGCAAGGCTCGGCCCAACTGCAGTAAGGTTTGTAACGCTTCATTTCGGAGTCGCCACTGCCCCAGCGCAAACGGCTTTCCGGGTTGAGCCAGATCAATTGGCGGGCGCGAGACTGGATGGCCTGCAGCAATTCAGTGCGAGCATCACCGTAGTTGTTGCGTGCATCACCCAGCATGATCACGGTTGTGCGATGATCTATTTGATTAAGGCACAGGTCGGTAAAGGTTTGCAGGGATTGGCCATAATCCGTAGAGCCGCCGCCGATACGATCCAGCGTAAGGTTGATGGCGGTATCGATGTTTTCGCTCTCAAACCATTGTGTGACCTCCTGCAAGTCAGAAGAAAAAGCAAAGGCACGCACGTTAGAGATCACTTCTGTCAGACTGTACAAAAACATCAATAGAAAACGGGAGTACTGGCTTACCGATCCGCTCACATCGCAAATGGCCATCACCTTGGGCTTGTCAACACGCTTGGTTTTCCAGTGAGTTTCCAGTAACACCCCACTGTATGGAATGTTGCGGCGGATAGTGTTGCGTACATCTAATTTGCCGCGTTGGTATACTTTACGGCGGCGAGAATGAGTGGCCACCAGCTTTTTTGCCAGTTTGCGCACCAGGTTTTGGACATCCTTGAATTCGCGAAGATTCTCCAGGCTGGTCTCCCGCATTACCGATTCACGCAAGGCTCGACTTTCGCCACTGGCTTGGAGCAGGTACTGACGCTCTACGTAATGCTTTACTTCCTCTCGCAGACGCTCACGGGCATCCCGCAGGGATCTTGCCAGGGCTTGCTCCTGTAGATCATCAGAGGCCTCTGATGCCCACATTTCCTGCTCCATGGCTTCCAGCCCCATCGCCATCATCATGCGGCGACCATACAGGCCTTTCTGAGTCATGACTTTAATGTCACGGACGTTAGCGGCGCTGGCGGCATTTGCCATTGCGCTGGCCAGAGCCTGGCTGTCGCCCTGCATCAGCATTTGTCCCAGCGGAGATTCTGCCTGAGCCGGGTTATTGTTGGCAGGGTTGCTGGAGGACAGTGAGATTATTCGTTGGAGTGGGTTTTTCGGAGGTGGTTTCTGCGCTGGTTGTTCAAACTGTTCGAAACTGTTGAAGTGAAAGAACTGATCAAAGCAGCTGTCAAAACGTGATTTCTCTTCTTCGCTTTTGGCCAAAGTCAGGCTCAAGGCGGATTTCAGCTGGCTTCTTTTTCCATACCCCACAAGGTCCACTGCATGGATAGCGTCCAGGGTTTCCGAGGTAGATATACGCACCCCATTGCTCCGTAGCGCTTTTACGAAATCCACTAAAATACGATCCATTGTTGATTGCCCGTCAGCTTTTGAAAAGTTTGTTGAACAGGCTGCGCATATCATCCTTAACGTTGCTGATATCCTCTTCGTGTTTCAACAGAACATTCAAAGTTGTTTCTACCAGTTCAGGAGACAGGCTCTCGGAATGCAGTAATAACAGTGTGCGGGCCCAGTCGATGGTTTCGCTGATAGCGGGTTGCTTCTTTAAATCCAGTTTGCGAACTTCCTGTACAAAACCCACCAGTTGTTGCCGTAACTTGTCATTGATGCCCGGCACACGAGACTGAATAATGCTGCGTTCTAACGTCGCGTCAGGGAACGGAATGAACAGGTGCAGGCAGCGACGTTTAAGTGCGTCACTCAGCTCTCTAGTATTGTTGCTGGTCAGAAAAACAATTGGATGCCGGCGTGCTTTGATGGTGCCGATCTCAGGGATGGAAATCTGGTAATCCGAAAGCATCTCCAGCAGAAAGGATTCAAATTCGTTGTCTGCTTTGTCGATTTCGTCGATCAGCAATACAGTGCCTTGTTCGGCTTGCAGCGCCTGCAGCAGGGGGCGGGGCTCCAGAAACTGCTCTGAATAAAAGATATCGCCAAATTCATGCAGTCGATCTATGGATTCTGCCAGTCCGTGAGCACCTTTTAGTAGGTCGCCGAGCTTATCTTTGAGTACTTGTGTATACAGCAGCTGCTTGCCGTATTTCCATTCATACAGGGCTTTGGCTTCATCCAGGCCTTCATAACACTGCAGGCGAATCAAATCCCAATTTAAAAACTGCGCGGTTGCTTTGGCCAGCTCGGTTTTCCCCACGCCGGGTGGGCCTTCCACCATTACGGGTTTTTCCAGCTGGTGGGCCAGGAACATGGTCATCGCAATGTTGTCGTTACATATGTAGCCGGACTCGGCAAAGCCGGATTTGATTTGTTCAACGCTGAAATCGTTTTTCATTGAGGCGATCTGATCAGTTAAGTGCGAATAATCCTCCACCTTAGCACAAAAGCAGTCAGGCTTGTGTACTCGGTTGAGTAACAAGCCTGTTGCGTTCAGATATTAGAAACAGCGCCTATTGGCTTTGATAGTTCACCAGATACTCCTCGCTATAGATAAGTTCGACACGCCGATTATCTCGATGATGGGTGGCTGAAGGGGTTGGCGCGTCTGCTCCCCAGCCCAGAACTTCTATTTGTTCAGCGGTTACACCTTGTTGAGTCAGCAACTCGGCAACATAGTGCGCACGCTGTTCAGCCAGGTGCTGATTATAGGTCGGGTCACCCTGTGGATCGGCGTGGCCATTAATGCTTATTTTCAAGTCCGGGTGCGCAGCCAGGAACTCTCCATGCTGTTTCAGTATGATCTCGGCGTCATCATCAAGCTGCTTCTGATCAAACCCGAATAAAAATAGGGTTTTGGCAGGGCGCGTATTGGTATCGTCGTCTGGTAACTCGGGAATAAGATAGGGTTGCTCCGGCATCTCATTGGTTTCAGTGGCGATGCTGGCCATAGGCTCTTCTAAGGTGAGGTCTAGCAGGGGCGCGTTGGGCTCGGCCATGGAAACCTGCGGTTGGTCTTGAATACTCGGGTCAGTGGGTGAGATTGGTTCATATGCTGAGGTGCTGACATGATTATTCATGGTGTCAGGCTCGGTCGGCTGAACCTTGTGGCTGCTGCAGGCGGTGGCCAGCAATGTTGAAGACAGTATCAATATGGCGGATCTGAGGGTGAAGTTAGTCATGGTTATCTCCTGATGGGGTTGTTGGTTTACAGGGTTTATTAAACCCGGCAATCAGGGCGATTCTCGGTAGGAATTAAGGGCAATTCATACTCAATTATGTTGAAAAATGGCACAGGGTTCGCATCGGGCGACAGGGAGCTTGTATCACAATATGGGTTGGTGTACCGGTATCGGATTGGTAACGCTTACAGTAAGATAGAGCCCACACCGAAACCAACGTATGATTAACAGGAGTGGTATGAATACATTAAAAACAGGTTCAATTTTGGCGCTTGCAGTGATTGCATCAGCCTGCAGCTGGGTGGACTTGAACCCGGCGGCTGAGGACGTTCTGATTCTTAAGCCTAGCCAGGCCAAGCAGTGCGAACAGATGCGTCGCACCACCAGCCAGGTTATGGACAAGATCTGGTTTGTCGGCCGTAATGAAGAGAAAATGGGTGAAGAGCTGGCTACCCTGGCCCGCAATACTGCGGCTGAGTCCGGTGGCAATGCGATTATGGCTGTTTCTAAGATCGCTGAAGGCAAGCAGACCTTTGCGATTTTGAATTGCCCTCATTTGCGTTAAACCGGTATAGTTTCTAATCCTAACCGGATTTGTTCCAATATGAGCGAGCAGGTTTGTATGTTGGCTCGCTCATGTTTTTATTTCTTTTCGCTATAATGGCAGCCTTTTAAATGTCCTTTGTGGCAGATCATCCGTAAGCCATTCTTCGGTAAGTCACCCATCTGTAAGTCTCAGCTAAACTTAAGCGTATCTGAATGGCTTTTCGATACGAAGGTTTAGTGATCGAATGTACGGTCCTTTCCTGCTTGGCAGGTTGATACTGCTCTGTATGATTTTTGGCTGTGCCTCTACGGTGGCGCGGGCGGACGGCCCCGTCGTGGAAATTCGAAACAAGGACTTTTCTCAACGCCTGGTTAGTGCGGTTGGTTTTATAGAAGATCCTGATGCCCGGTGGAATATTCAAGATGTGTTGAAGCAGCCGGATTCTGCATATGGCTATACCGAACGGGATACGTTGCAGTTCGGATACAGCGAATCGGTATATTGGTTACGGGTCGATATTCGCAATCGGCTTCTGCATAACTCTGTGCTTACTTTGCAAGTGCGTTATCCCTTGTTGGATTTTGTAGACTTCTATCATGTTGATCAAGATGGCGTGATTAACCATCAGATGGCGGGAGACCATAGAAGTGAGGAGCAGCGCGAGTACCCAGTCAAGGATTACCTTTACCGCCTGAACCTTAACCCGGGAGAGATGCAAACGGTTTATATACGGGTTCAGTCCACCAGTTCTTTGTCTTTACCGATATATTTGAGTACAGAAACCGGTTTGGTTGCGCTCAATAACAGGGCAGAGTGGGTGGATGGAGCCTATTACGGCATTGCGTTCTCGATGATGGTGTACAACTTATTGTTAATGCTCGTGGTACGGGAGCGCATCTATCTTGAGTATGTTGTATGTGTCGTATTCCAGATCGGCTTTATCGCATCTCTTAACGGATATGCGGGGGTGCTGTTCCCGCAGAATTCATTTATAACCGATAAAGGCGTCTATTTTTGCTCTACCGCCATGGCGGTGGCATTTATTCAATTTACCCGGACGTTTCTACAAACCAAAGAGTTGTTGCCGAAACTGGATCGGTTCTATCGGTACTATATGTTGGTTCCAGCACTGGCGCTGGTGGTGGAGATGTTGGTGCATCCTACCGTAGCTGCCAAAATCAATGTTATGTTGGTGATGGTGACTGTTATTCTGCTGTTTCCTGTTGCGCTCTTTCAGTATATTAAAGGGTATCGAGCGGCCTCCTATTTTGTGTTTGGGCAAGGCATGTTCCTATCCTCGGTGATGTTTACCTCGCTCTCATCTCTCAATCTTGTGCCTTTCTATTTTTTGGCGCCGATGGCCATCAAGTTAGGCTCAGCAGCGGAACTAATGCTGTTTTCCATGAGCCTGGCTGGCCGTATCAGTGAGCTGAAGAAAAGCCACTTTGAAATACAAAGAGAGCAGGAGGTGGCGTTGGCCGAGACCAAAGCCAGTGAGCGCTATGTGGAAGAAATCAGTGAAGTGAATAAGGTGCTGGAGCAGGCGCTGCAGGTGCGATCCAAGTTTTTAGCTAACATGAGCCATGAAATTCGTACGCCCATGAATGGCATTTTGGGGATGCTCGAGCTAATCGACAACCCTGATCTGGATTCGGTGCAGCGAAACTATATTGATATAGCGCGCCGCTCTGGCAAAACGCTTTTGGCTTTGATCAATGAAATTCTGGATCTGTCAAAAATTGAGTCGGGAAAGTTGGTGTTGGAGCAAAAGGCGTTCAGCTTGAGGGAGCTAATTCAGGATCTATCCAGTCTTTACAGTCAGCAGGTTAAGAATAAGCACCTGACTATTCGGGTTGTGGTGGATTCGTCGGTGCCTGACTACATTGTCGGGGATCGCACACGGTTATGGCAGGTGCTTACGAATTTGATTAGCAATGCAATTAAATTTACTCGGCGAGGCGGGGTCATTATAAAACTGGACACGGTCTACGAGGGAGGGCAGAGGCTGCGCTTTGCTGTGGTGGATACCGGAATTGGCATTGCCAATAGTGAGCATGAGTCCATTTTTGAAAGCTTTCAACAGGCAGATGGTACAACCACCAGGGAATACGGAGGCACTGGGCTTGGGTTGAGTATCAGTCGTAAGCTGGTGACATTAATGGGCGGCGTGTTGCAGCTCGCGTCTGAGCCGGGAGAGGGCAGCGAGTTTAGTTTTACATTACCTTGCTCTATTGCCGATGATGAAGAAGTTGCCAGGATAGAAGAGGAGGCGTGCCTGCAAAGCGATGTGGATTTCTCTTCATATCGGGTACTGATCGTTGAAGACAATGAGGTTAATCAAAAAGTGGCTCAGGGAATCCTGGGTAAGCTTGGAGTACAACATATTTATCTTGCCTCTAACGGGTTGGAGGCTCTGCAGTACTTAAGGGGGGCTATGGTGGATATTGTCTTTATGGATGTACAAATGCCGGTGATGGATGGGTTTGACGCTACCCGGCAAATTCGAAAATTTGATAGGTTGGCACACTTACCTATCGTCGCCATGACGGCCAATGCTATGGATGGGGATCGTCAGCGCTGCCTGGATGCGGGTATGAATGATTACCTGTCCAAACCGATTAAGCTTGAGCTGATACGCCAAAGTATGCTTCGAAATCTAGTTGATGTGGACAATATAGACGTTGATTCGGCCGCCAATAGTTAAGTAAGACCCTTCTCTACTATTGTTGTTTTATGGTTTGGGCAGTATAACGTAGTCAGTGGGTAACTATAGGAAATCAAATGAATTCTTTGATCCAATTGACGGCAGGGTGCCTGCTTGCCGTGTTCGCCTGTGCCGGAATAAGCCAATCCCTGAATGACAGTGTAGAGTTGACTATAGATCTGCAGAAGCAGGCAGTGCAGTCACAGCAGAGCATCAATCAGGTGGTTAACGAAACGAATGCCATGCTGGAAGAGTATCGCCGCTTGTTGCTGGATGCCGATTATCATCAAGTGTATTTGAATCAGCTTACTCAAGAGTTATATCAGCAGCAATTGGAGCGAGAAAGCCTCCAGCAGCAGATTGAACGAATCCAGCTGACCGAAAAACGCTTGGCTCCACTTTTGACGAGTATGGTGCAAACCCTGGAGCGCTTTGTGGTGCTGGATTTACCCTTCCACCAGCAAGAGCGTATAGACGCTGTATTGCTGCTCCGCGAGCGATTGCATAATTCACAGTTGCCGTTGGTGGATCGATTTCAACTGGTGATGGAGGCATTTCAGATTGAGCTTGAATATGGCCATACCCTTGAAGCATATCGGGAAAAAATAGATTGGCAGGGGCAAATGCGCAGTGTTGATTGTTTGCGAGTAGGCAGATTGGCGTTGTATTTCATGACCCCGGATGGTGCTGAAGTGGGTTATTGGAACAAGCAAGAGAAGCAATGGCAGCCGCTTTCATCCGAGTACAGTCGGGTGATACGCGAGGGTGTGGCGGTTGCGAAAAGCCAGCGGGCTCCGAAATTACTGATGTTGCCAGTGATGGCCGGAGTCGGGCCATGAATCTATACAAAAATCAATGCACATGGTTCTTGAGGTTGGGCTTAACTTTTGTTGCCGCATTCTATAGCGCATCCGTTTTGGCTAGCCCAGTGGGTGGAGCGCCAGACTCCCTGCAGCAATTGTTGGAACAGGTTAAACAACAGCGCCAGCAGGAAAAGAGCGAGTTGTTGCAGCGGGAACAGCGTTTCAAGCAAGCGCAGAAGCAGCAGAAGAAGCTGCTCGATCAGGCCCGATCTGAAAAACTCAAGCATGAAAAGACCTTACAACCATTGCAGCGAGAGCTTGAAATGGGCACCCAGGAGCTGGCCGCCTTGCGCAAAGAGCTGCAGGAGAAAAGCCAGAATCTAAGGGATTTACAAGGCGCTTTCAATCGCATTGCTGGAGAAGTAGCGGCCACCCTGAAGCAATCCATGGTATCGGCTGAACGCCCGCAGCGTAATGTCGACCTGGCTCGGCTTGCAGGGCTACAAACCTTGCCCGAAATAGGGGATCTGGAACTGCTTTGGTTATCTATGCAGGATGAGATGACAGCGTCTGCACAAATTGCCCACTATAAGGGCGAGTATGTGGATGCCAGCGGTGCTATTACAAAGGCGGAGCTGACCAGGGTGGGGTTGTTCAGCGTATTCAACAGTGACGGGTTTCTTCGTTATGTGCCAGAGAGTAACGAATTAATTTTACCCGCACGGCAGCCTTCGGCCCAATATCTTGATGCGGTAACGAAGTGGTCAGCGAGTGTTTCTGCTATGAATATCGCAGTGATCGATCCAACCCGTGGTGCATTGATCAATCAGCTCAGCCACTCACCCTCTGTGGCTGAGCGTGTAGAACAAGCTGGCTTGATCGGCGTAATCATTCTGACTTTGGGAGGGCTAGGCGCCACAGTGGCGTTGTGGCGCGTATGCTGGCTGAGCTGGGTGTCATTGAAAGTGAATCTCCAGCTTAAAAATATTGGGACACCTTCGGATAAGAACCCGTTGGGCAGGGTTCTAATAAAGGCTGCAGGGTTTTCAACGGATAATGATGAAAACTATCAGTTTAAGCTGGATGAGGCCGTGCTGACAGAATTGCCGGCGTTGGAAAGAGGGCAAAATTTCATAAAATTGCTGGCGGCGGTGGCACCTTTGCTGGGGCTGCTGGGGACGGTAACGGGCATGATCCTCACCTTTCAGTCCATCAGCTTGTTTGGTAATGGCGATCCAAAACTGATGGCCGGTGGCATATCCCAGGCCCTGATGACAACGGTGCTTGGGTTGGTTGTGGCTATTCCTTTGCTGTTCAGCCACAGTTTCGTAGTCTCGCTTTCACGCAACTTAGTGCAGCGTCTGGATGAGCAGAGCGCGGGGTTGTTGGTGCGTCGCCTGGAACAGGTCAGGGCAGACAATGGCAGGTCTGGCAATGAATGATCCCTGGCAGGATATTAATGCGTTTGCGGAGCAGGGCGGGCCAGTGATCTGGTTGTTGCTGATTCTGAGTTGCCTGCTTTGGACATTGATTATTGAGCGGCTTTGGTATTTCTGGTTTGGGGTTGCCGGCAACGCAGATGCATTGCGACTTCAGTGGCAGCAGCGTGTCGATCGTCAATCCTGGTGTGCTCACCGGGTACGGGATGCGTTCATTGCCGAAGTCAGTATCAGGCTGCATACTTTTTTACCTCTTATTAAAGCGCTTGTCTTGCTTTGCCCTCTGCTTGGGTTGTTGGGTACGGTTACCGGGATGGTGACCGTATTTGATGTGGTCGCAGTTGAAGGTTCCAGCGATGCGCAAGCCATGGCTCGCGGCGTGTTTCGAGCCACGTTACCGACAATGGCTGGCCTGGTGGTATCCATCAGCGGCTTATATATGTCGGCTCAGTTGCAGCGTTGGGCAGACAACCGGGTAGCCCGCTTTGCAGATAGCCTGCCTATTGGCAGCGATGATCAAGCAGTGGAGGCTAGCCATGGCTGTGCGTAGACATAGAGCAGGAGATCAAGAGACTGAACTGGATCTAACACCCATGTTGGATGTGGTGTTCATCATGTTGATCTTTTTTATAGTAACAACGTCATTTGTGAAAGAGTCAGGTATAGCGGTTAACACCCCCGAGGCTGAAACGGCTCAGCGACAGGAGAGCGCAAATATATTGATAGCAATACAGGAATCCGGGGATATCTGGATTGATGGGAGGCCCATTGATGTACGTGCACTTAAAGCACAGGTTGCCCGCATGCACGCGGAAAACCCACAGGGAACGGTGGTGGTGCAGTCCGATGAAAAAGCAGATACCGGTGTGTTGGTAAAAGTCATGGATCAGATCCGTTTGGCGGAAATTCAGCAAATTGCCGTTGCCGCGCGGCGAGCAGGATCATGATATTGCGATTATTTGTAAGCGGCGTGATTGCGGTGCTTGTTTCTGTGTTGTTGTTTATCTTTATGATCAGGTTGCTGAGTGGGGAGGCGATTCAGAAAAACATAGATCAGGCGGTAACACGTATGCAGTTTGTTGAACCTCCACTGGATGAAGCGGAGCCCCAAACCACCCCTGAGCAGCTGGTTGCATCAGAACCGACCATCGCAGAGGAAAGTATGATGCCTGTTGCAGCCTTGCCGCAAACGGTGGCGGCGCCAGCACCCGGTGCATTGCCACAGCCAAAAATGAGCAGCAATGCCTTTAATGTGCCAGCACCAAAGTCCAGTTGGGCAGCGCCGCTCAGCGGTGATGCTTTTCAAACGGGTGAAAAAGGTAAAGGTTTCGTTGAAGTTATACCGTTAGCCACGCGGCGTCCGAATATTCCTGAAGTGGCTTGGAAAAATAAGATAGATGG
>Ga0209555_10002021_pt1 | contig 14708 bp, 15 predicted proteins | sample SaaInl85LU_5_DNA_FD_184643 | JGI IMG/M metagenome (GOLD analysis project Ga0209555, IMG submission 184643) | Marine microbial communities from expanding oxygen minimum zones in the Saanich Inlet - ESP_85LU_5_DNA (SPAdes) (version 2) | ecosystem: Environmental > Aquatic > Marine > Intertidal... | reverse complement strand
TCAAAAAGGAGTAGCAAATATTAGAATTTACAATTTACTTGGACAAGAAGTGTTAAGCTCTTCATTTCAAGGAAATGGAGTGAATGATATTTCATTACCATCTATAATTAATGGAATTTACATCGTGAAAATCACTTCAGAAAACAGAACAACTAACAGGAAAATAATCATTCAGTAATAGAAATTTTAAAAATGATAAATAAAAAAAACTCAAATAAGGAAGAGATTTCAAGAAAAGATGCTCTTAAAAAAATTGGAAACTATGGTAAATATGCAGCTTTAACTGCCATAGGTACTTATACGTTATTAAATCCTAAAAAAGCACAGGCACAGAGTCCTGAAGATCCAGGCAGTGGATTTTAATAAGCTATATAACACTGTGGCTAGTGAATGATTTTAAAATTAAACATGAAAATTATGAAAAAAATTTACACTTTATTATTTATAACGTCACTAATGGGCTTAATGAGTGCGCAAACTACAGTAGACTTTACTTTAGAAGAGGGGTATGTTCAAGGGCCTCTTGAAGATAGTTCAGACTGGGGAGGTGCTAACTGGATTGTAAATCCAACACCCGATACAGAAAGAGCAGAAACAACCGGTGGTTACTCGTGGGCAAGATGGGGTGCTCCATTTATTGTTTCTGACACTGAAATTAGTTTTGAAGTTCATTTCAGATTTAATATAGACTTACCAGCGGGTAAATTAATTTCGAGATTTGGTTTTAATGACAATGGTTCTAACTCTGGTACCATTGCTAACATTCAGCTTTCTACCCTAAATGATGGTTCCCTTTCTGTCAGAAAACAAGGAAATACTCCTGTTGATAGTGGTGGAGCAGGATTAACTGACTTCCAGCAAGATGATTTAGTTATAAACATGGTACTCACTCTGGGCGCTGATGCCGCAAGCTCAAGCTTGTCCTCAACTATTACAAATGTTACTGATAACATTAATTCGGGTGTAGCTGTCGTTAATGGAATCCCTGCGGCTGTTTTTAATGCTGCATCTTCTGGAGGTATTTCTGGTTTTATTCATGCTCAAGATAACATTAATAACACTAGAGGGTTTTTGGTTGATAAAGTTGTCATGACACAAGGAAGTACTTTGAATATAGATTCTCATAGGCTTCCAACATTTAACTTATCACAAAATCCAATTCAAGATACTGTAAAGCTCAATGGAGTTTCTACAGGAAGTAAAATTTCTATTTATACCGTTACTGGAGCTAAAGTAAACAATTATGTTTATGATGGTAATCAATTAAGCTTAGGCCATCTAAATCCTGGAGTTTACTTTATGAACATCTCTGGATTTACGTCTCAAAAATTAATAAAGGAATAATACCAATTAATAAAATTAACAACTTTAAGAACAAAGTCACCATAATTCGGTGTCTTTGTTTGTTTTACGCTATTTATTAAAATCAATATGAGACTATGTATCAGCTTTTGGATGTTTATTTCCATGTGGGGAAATGCCCAAGACAAAATAGTTCTTTATCCCGAGGGCATTCCATGTAACTTTAGTGAAACGGCTAATGAACTAGTGAGAATAAAAAAAATAAACCACCAAATAGCTAATCCTCAATTGTGGTATTATCCAGCAGTCTTTTCTGAAAAGGAAGTTCCTGCAATTCTGGTAATTCCAGGGGGTGGCTACAAAAACTTGGCTTTTGAACACGAGGGCATTAAGGTAGCAAAATGGTTGAATCAATCAGGTATTAGTGCGTTTGTACTAATGTATCGAAGCCCCTATTGGGAGCCTAAACCTTGTAAAAGTAAAGTTGCTTTGTTAGATGCGCAGCGTGCTATGCGCATAATTCGTCAAAGGTCAAGCCAATGGAATATAGAGGCGTCTAAAATTGGTGTCATGGGATTTTCAGCGGGCGGACATCTAGCAGCATCACTTTCTACTCAGTTTGATCTCGGTATACCAGCTACAGAAAATCAATTCAAAAAAATAAGTTCTCGCCCCGATTTTAGTATACTCATATATCCTGTTATTAGTATGCGAAAGGAGCTCACCCATATGGGTTCTCGAAAGAGTCTATTGGGGGGGGATCCAACCAAAGACCAAATAATTCTTTATTCAAATGAGTTACAAGTCAAATCGGACACACCAACAACATTACTGATTCATGCCAAGGACGATAGTGTAGTCATCCCAGAAAATAGTATGCTCTACCACAAGGCTTTACAGGAAAATAAAATTCCTTCAACACTTCACCTTATGGAGCAAGGTGGTCATGGTTTTGGAATATCCTCTACAAATAAGCCAACAAAATTATGGTTAGCGCTTGCAAAAAAATGGTTGATTCAACGTGGTATAATCGCTGATTAATCAAATTTTAGTTTACTGGTTTTCTTATAAGAATCTCCTACAATAGCTTCAAATGCTCTCATCATCTCATCTCTTTTTTCGGGCATCGTTTCTGCTAGGTTATTTTGCTGTGATCTATCATTTTCTAAATTATAAAGTTGAAATTCTTCGCCATTCCCAGTTTCTATTCCTTTAGTTAAAAACATTTTAGGGCCAGGATAAGGAGGGATTAACACCCAATTCCCCTCTCTATAGGCTGTCCGCGATGTTGCTTCTAAAATTATATTAGTTCTACCCTCTTCAGCTTTACCTAACAACAAATCCATATGATTTTCACTGTCTAAACCCTTTATAGGTTTGCCCAACATACTTGATAGTGAAGCTAACCAATCAACTTGAGAAATAATTTTATTAGATACACCCGCTTCAATATGGCCCTCCCAGTAGGTAATGAAAGGAACTCTAGTACCTGCTTCATACAAACTGTACTTTCCTCCTCTTAAATTGCCTGTTGGTCTATGCTTACCTAATTTTTCTATGGCATCATCCACATAACCATCATCCAATACAGGGCCATTGTCACTTGATAAAAAAATTAAAGTATTTTCCAAAACACCTTCTTCTTTAAGTGTTTTAATGAGTTCTCCAACGCACCAATCAGCCTCAGCAATTACATCGCCTCTAGGGCCCATTCCTGTTGCACCAACAAAGCGTGGATGAGGTGTTCTTGGAACATGAGGTTGTTGCAATCCATAGTACAAAAAGAAGGGTTTGTCTTTGTTGGTTGTTATATAAGTTTGAGCTTCTTTAAGAAAGGCATCAGCCATATCTTCATCAATCCAGCGTGCAGCTTGTCCACCTTTCATGTGTCCAATTCGAGGGATTCCATTGACAATGGTTCTATTGTGTTGCGGATCTCCCTTCATTTTTAATAAATGTGGTGAATCCTCTCCTGTGGGTTCACCTAGAAAATTTTTCTTGTAATCAATTTCAATGAGGTCATTGGGATCAAGGTTATACACATCTCCATTTTTAATATAAACGGTTGGAACCCTGTCTTGAGTTGCAGCCATAATAAAGCTATAATCAAAACCAACTTCATTAGGTCCAGGAGAGATATGAGTATTCCAATCCACATTTCCTGTCCCAAGTCCAAGATGCCACTTTCCAATAACAGCAGTTTTATAACCATGATTTCGTAACATTTTTGGAACTGTAATTCGAGCTGTATCAATGAGAAGTGGTGCCGTACCAGGAAGGATTTTTGCATCCCTATTTCGCCAGGGGTATTGTCCTGTGAGAAGTGCATATCGACTAGGTGTACAGGTTGCAGAAGTGGCGTAACCATTGGTGAACTTAAGACCATTATCAGCCAAAAAATCAATGTTGGGGGTGTTTAACTCTGTGGCTCCGTATGAACTAACATCACCATAACCCAAATCATCGAGATAAATAAAAATGATATTAGGATTAGAATGTTCTGTTGTTTTATTTTTTTTATGATTACAAGAACTCATCACTGAAAAAGCAATCACTATTAATACATATTTCATCTTATTGTAATTTATTATTAAGTTATTAATTTTTAAGGTTAGCACTCCATTTGATGTTTTGATCTATAAATTTAATCAAACTCTTGGCCATTTTTTGATGATCTAAAATTGAAGGATGCCCTTTTGAATTATTGTATGTCATATAGTGTGTGAATATTTTTTGATCTTTCATCTTACGAACTGCCAAGCCAATAAAGTCCTTCCACTTTGACCCATTCTTAACAGCATCCATACTCCCAAGAGTACAAATAATATTAGCATCAGGATAATGAGTTCGAATTTTAGAAACAAATGTTTCGTACATCTCAATAAAGTATTCATCCGCTGGTGTGTTGGAACCAAATCTTTTCTTAAACTCCTTATGTTCTGGTAAATTAATAAGCCAAGAATCATTTTGAAATAAATTAATTACTACTATTTGGGGTTGATACATTGAAAAATTCCACTGACTTTCTATATTAGTAGGTACTAATCTGCTGTGCAATTCATCCATAGTTAATGGGTGCCAACTTACCGCTATTCCGGTACCACTTTTACAAATGCATTGATACTCTGCATCATAATGTCTTGCAACTAAAGCAGCGTAACTTAGGTAATTATTAGTATTCATTCCAAGTGGAGAATCTGCTCCTGTGCAGTCCTCATTAGCATAACCTACAGTCACGGAATCTCCATAAAATTCTATTTTTCTTTTGGTAGATTTTGTCTTGGGTAAAAGCTTTGGGCGGTTATTAATTTTAAATCCAAAAAACTGAGTTTTACCCCTATTCCAGTCATTTCTTTTGAAAAGCTCTATGCTGTTTTTCCCTTTTGGTAAATTGGAGGCTAGTGTGTACGTTTTTTTTATTGTATCGGGCTTAATAATAGTTTCTAATTTATTATTGACAATAACATTATAATAATTTTTTCCGGTTTCATCTTTAAAAGTCGCACTGACACGCTCTCCCTCAAAATTCATTTTTATAGAAGTCCCGGTCCAAAAAATTTCTGCTACATCATTGTCCAAAAAATGTACTCTACCCGCATAATCAATCGCTGGATTTGAGCAATTCACGAATATCTCTTTATCTTCAAAACAACTGAAAAAAATTAGGGATAGAAACAATAAAAAGTAAAATTTATATGTCATTCCATAATAGATTTTTAGTTTTTGAATACATAACTCTTTGATACTTTTTTCTATTTCTGGACAAACATTTATTTGATATTCTTGGTGCTGATCAATAAGTTGCACATCATCTTTTACATCTAAAAGGAAAAAATGCGAAACCATTATTTATATACTTTTAATGTTCTATATCCATAAACTGCAATGAAGCAAAAACAAACAAAAGGAAGAATAAAAGAAAAGTTAACACCAGAAAAAGGACCAATTTTGTCCATGTCAATCATTAAACCTTGTAAAATAGGCATTAAAGCACCACCAACAATTGCCATCACTAAACCTGCAGCACCCAGAGTAGTGTCATCTTGGTTTAAACCATTTAATGCAATACCATAAATAGTAGGAAACATTAAAGACATAAATGCAGATGTTGCTACTAATAAATATAAGCCTGTTAAGCCTTCAATTAAAATTACACCAGAAATAGTAACCATTGCACAAAGTGCAAAAATCATTAATAATTTTTTTGCGTTTACATATTTCATTAAAAAAGTACTTATAAACCTACTTGCTAAAAATATTGACATAGCAATAATGTTAAAGTTTTGTGCTTCTGCTTTAGAAATTCCCAAGTTACCTGCGTATTGAATAATAAAAGTCCAACACATAATTTGAGCAGCCACATAAAATAGTTGTGCTAAAACTCCTTCTTTATATTTTCCGTTTTTAAATAATCTTTTAAAAGATTCAGCTGCACTAGAATATGAGGTTGTTTTAGTTCTTTTTGGCATCTTAGTAACCGAAATTAAAACTAACATTGTTATAACTACAAAACCAAGGACTACATAAGGGTTTCTAATAATTGCTAAATCGTGAGTTCTTATGATTGCTTTTTGAGCTTCGTCTAATGTGCTAAAAATTAATTCACCTACTTGATTTCTTTTATCAGAATCTAAGGCCACTAAAATAAATTTTGATGCTACAAACATTCCAAATAAAGAACCAATTGGGTTAAATGCTTGTGCTAAATTTAAACGTTGGGTTGCAGTTCTTTGGTCTCCCATTGATAGAATATATGGGCTTGCTGTAGTTTCTAAAAAAGCCAAGCCAAATGTTAAAATGTATAACGAACCTAAAAAGAATCCGAATACCTCAAATTGAGCAGCTGGAAAAAACAATAATGCACCAATGGCATATAAAGTTAAACCTAATAGTATTCCTTTTTTATAGCTATATTTTCTAACAAATAAAGCAGCAGGTATTGCCATGGTGGCATAGCCTCCGTAAAAAGCAAGTTGAACTAAAGCAGCTTTTGCAGTAGAAATTTCCATAACAGTGCCAAAAGCCGCAACCATTGGGTTTGTAATATCATTTGCAAAACCCCAAAGAGCAAATAATGATGTAATAATTATAAAAGGTAGTAAAACCTCCTTTGAAACTACTGGTACTGATTTTGAATTTGTCATAATTTAAAATAGATTAATTTGAATGATAGTTGCTATATCATCAATTTCTCCCTTAGGAATAGAAAACTCAATCCTATTGGAATTTGTATTAAAATTAATTGATTTTTTAGATTTTAATAAAATAACAGATTCAATGTTTAGGTTCTTATTAGGGATTTCAAAAATCTTACTATTTGGTCCTATAAAATGAATGAATATTTTATTTTTCTTCATTGTTGATACCATAGAATCTGATGGTGTAAATGGACCTGGTTCTGTTCCATAAATGGCATCTCCATTTAGTCTTAACCAGCCCCCTACTTCCTCAAGAGTAACAACATGTTCATATTGAATTTGACCGTTGGGCATTGGACCTACATTGAGTAAAAAATTACTACCATACCCAGTTGAAATAATAAGATCTTTAATTATACTTTTGGCAGATTTATGTTTATTGGCTTTATATTTAAATCCCCAATAACCATTAATTGTTTCGCAAACCTCTAGAGGCATCTTAGTACTAACATCATCATATACAGTGCCGAAACCAGTAGTATTTTTTCCAGGGAAATCCCTTTCAAACATTTGAAAATCCTCACCCCATTTCGGACTTTGGTGATGATTATTCCCAATCAAACAACTTGGTTGTAATTGATGAATTAATTCGTAGATCTGATCATAGTGCCAATTTGCATCTTTTTTATCCCAATGTCCATCTAGCCAAATACCTGCAATTGGGCCATAATTTGTTAACAGTTCTTTTAACTGCTTTTTCATAAATTCAATATAATCTCTCCAATTACCTTCAGCCCTCCCGGTAATTCCCTTGCCTGTTTTACCTCTTGGAAAATAATCATCTCGATACCAATCTAATAGGGAGTAATAAAAAAACAATTTAATTCCTTCAGATTGACAGGCCTCCGATAATTCTTTCAAAATGTCTTTTTTGTAAGGTGTTTTACTAACGATATTATAATCACTAGCCTTTGAATTAAACATCGAAAATCCATCATGATGTCTACTAGTAATTGTAATATATTTCATTCCCGCATTTTTTGCTGTTTTAACCCATTGATATGCATCAAACTCTGTTGGATTAAATAGTGAAGGTAATATTTCGTAAGTATCCTTTGGAATATTTTTTTTGTTCATTACCCACTCACCATCACCCAAAATACTGTATACACCCCAATGAATAAAAAGTCCAAATCTTGCAGTCTCAAACCATTTTCGAGCTGCTAAATTTTCTTCACTTGGTATATATTTTTTAATTTCATTTTGTGCAGTACCATATAGTGAAATACATAAAGTAACGAATAAAAAAAAAGCTCTTTTGTTCATAATATGATATCTATGTGCCTAAATTAAGTTCTTTGTTAAATCATTTACCTCAGAACAGCTCATTTGTTCCATAACTTGCGTTAATTGAGTTTTAAGCATGGCTATAGTGTGATTCCCACCTTTTTTCCCCAAAGCCGAAACTCCATACATAAAAGTGCGTCCCATAAAACTAAAGTCAGCACCGCTTGCCATGACACGTGCTACATCGGCTCCACCCCGAATACCACTATCCATCATAACTTTGATTTTATCTTTATATAGTGGGATAATGGTATTTAAGGATTCTATTGTGGCCTGACCTACATCTACTTGTCTTCCGCCATGATTAGATATAATAACTCCATCAAGCCCTAGTTGGTAGGCTTTTTCAACATCATGTATAGACTCTGCACCTTTCAATACTAATTTTCCTTTCCACAGGTCTCGAATACGCTTTATTTTATCTTCATTTAAACGACCAGAAAAAGTTGCATCCATAAATTTAGCTAATTGATTTAAATTCAGGTTTTTTTGCATGTAGGGCTTTAATATTTCAAAGCTTGGTTGTCCATTAATTAGAGTGTTTAGCGCCCAATGAGGTCGTTTCATTGCAGATAAAATGTTTGAAACTGTCATTTTTGGTGGCATCGATAAGCCGTTGCGTATATCCCGTGGGCGATAGCCAAAGGAAGGAACATCGGCCAAAATAACAAGGACAGGACAATGTGCGGCTTCTGCTCTTTTCAAGAGATCTTTTGTTACACGTTCTTCGGCAGGATGGTATAACTGGAACCATGCGCGGCCTTCTGTTATTTCGGAAATAGACTCTATACTAGCTGTTGTTACCGTACTCAATACAAATGGAATATTGTGATTAAATGCGGCTTTTGCTAATATTTCGGGCGACTTTGGCCACATGAGACCTTGTAACCCTACAGGTGAAATACCAAAAGGAGCGTCATATTCGTGGCCAAAAAGCTCAGTCTTTAGATTTGGAGGTGTGTAATCGACCAGGTATTTTGGCTTGAGTTCTACGTCTCTTATACGAGAAGTGTTTTTTTTCAAGTTTACATCGTTATTACATCCACCGTCTAAGTATTCAAATGCAAATTTTGGAATTTTAGCCTTGGCTCGAATTCGTAAATCATCAACTGAAGGATACTTGTAATTTATCTGTTGTTTCATATGTTTCTATGCATTTAAATCATAAATTTTGTCCATCAAAACCCATTTCTCGTTTGGATTACTGTTGGGAAGCGCTTGTTGGAAACTCCACATCAATGCTTCCCAGTCTTGAACTTTTGAGTTTTTAGCATCCATTTTTGATTTTTTTTCAAACGAAAAAGAGGCGTTAACTTCTAAAATCATAAATAAACGATTTCCTGTATTGTATATTTCAGCATTCTTAATTCCAGAATCTCTTAAACTTTTTTGAATTTCGGGCCATACATTTTGGTGGTATCTTTTATACGTAGCAATTTTATCTAAATTGTTTTTTAGATCTAATGCTAAACAATATTTATTAGTCTTACTCACTTTCTTGAATTAATTATTCGCATTCAATGCTCTGTCTAAATGAGTATAACCACCATCTATAAACAATAATTGACCTGTAGTGTGGCTCGATATTTCTGATAATAAAAATAGAACAGCATTTGCAATTTCTGTAGCTGTAGTCATTCTGTTTTCTAATGGAATGTGTTTAGTAATACCATTTAGTTTTTCTTCTGGATTTGGAAAAGTATCTAACCATTTTTTATATAACGGTGTGAAACATTCAGCAACAATTACGGCGTTTACTCGTATTGAAAAAGGAAGCAATTCTACTGCCCATTCTCTTGTTAAAGCATTTCTTGCTCCATTTGCTGCAGCATAACCAGAGGTGCCGCCTTGACCAGTAAATGAAGTTTTTGAGCCGATGTTTACAATTGCTCCTTTACTTTTTTTGAGTTCTGGTAATGTAAATTGAGCCATGGCATAATAATGTGCAACATTACGTTGAATAGAAACCATAAAATCATCATAATTTCCATTTTCTAAGCCAACCCCATCATTAACCCCTGCGTTATTTACTAATCCATCTATACGTCCAAATTCTTTAATAACATCATCTATTGCTTTTTTACAAGCTTCTTTATCTGTTAATTCTGCAAAAGCGTGAAATGCTTGTCCGCCATTGTCTTTTATTGCTTTTACGGCATCTAAAATATTAGGTTTGTTTCTACCTATAATTACAGGAATGGCACCTTCTTTGGCTAATAAATTACAGATTCCGTTACCTATGCCTTTCGACCCGCCAGTAACAACAATTACTTTGTCTTTCAATTTTAAATCCATAATTCTACTGTTTTATATTATACCAATTTAAGGTATTTAGTCCCATTATTTGTTGCTGATCCATTTTAGAAAATTGTTGTATGTAATTTTCAATAAGCTCAACCGTGTCTGTATAATTACCAGCCAATAAGCTTACTGGCCAGTCACTACCAAAAAGTAAGCGATTGTTTCCAAAAGCATTAAAAACAACATCAAGATATGGCTGAATTTCATTTTTATCCCATGTACTCCAATTAGCTTCTGTTGTTAACCCTGATATTTTACAGGCTACATTTTTAAAATTGGATAGTTGTTCGATATTCTTTTTCCAAATAGTTATTTCACCTTCTTTAATATTTGGTTTAGCGCAATGGTCTACTATAAATTTTTGATTTGGAAACTTGCGAACCAATTCAATTGCATCTTCTAATTGATTGTGATAAATCAATATATCATAGGTAAGATTATATTTTTCTAATTCAGCTATTCCTCGCTGAAAATTATTTTGAAGCATAAAACCATTTGGTTCAGCTTGCACAATATGACGTAATCCTTTTAGTTTTTTATATTTAGAAAAATACTGTAAACGCTCATCAATGTTTTTATTACATAAATCGAACCAACCAACAACTCCTTTAATAAAGTTATTGTCTTCTGTTAATTGCAATAAAAATTTTGTTTCTTCTTCAGATTGTTCTGCTTGAACTGCGACACATCCATCAACATTATTAGTATCCAAAATTGGTTTTAAATCTTTTGGAAGAAAATCTTTTCTAATAACTTTCATAGATTCATCAATCCAAGCATCTCTGATAGGATTGTATTTCCAAAAATGTTGATGGCTGTCAATGATCATTTATAGGATTTACATACTTGGCGGGAAACACCTAAATGTTCTATCCCTAATTCAACAATATCACCATTCTTTAGGTATTTTGGGGGTGTTAATCCAAGCCCAACACCAAAAGGGGTGCCCGTAGAAATAACATCACCAGGGAGTAAAGTCATAAACTGACTAATATAACTCACTACATGCTGAATATTAAAAATAAAGTCTGAGGTATTGCTATTTTGCATAATTTGGCCATTGAGTTTCAACCAAAGATTTAAATTATTGGGGTCTGTAATTTCATCTTTTGTTGCAATAAAAGGACCAAGAGGAGCAAAAGTATCACAGCTTTTCCCTTTTACCCATTGTCCTGAACGTTCTATTTGAAAGGCACGTTCACTTACATCATTATGTAAAACATAACCAGCTATATGATTCATGGCGTTTTTTTCACTTACATAGGAAGCTTTCTTTCCAATTACAACAGCGAGTTCAACTTCCCAATCTGTCTTGGTGCTATTTTTAGGAATTATAATATCATCAAAGGGTCCTACAATAGCAGAAGTTGCTTTAAAAAAGAGAACAGGTTCTTGAGGGACATCCATTCCACTTTCGGCAGCATGTTTGGCATAGTTAAGTCCAACACAAACAATTTTAGAGGGTCGTGCAAGTGGCGCACCTAATCGGATTGTATCTTCCACAATTGGACATAAATCTTGATTTTTATTTAACCAATTTTGTAGTTTTTCTATTCCATCATTACCAAAAAAATCCTCATTGTAGTCAGATACAAATGCAGACACATCTAACTTGGTTTCATTGGGCAACAAAACCCCTGGTTTTTCTTTATTAGTAGTTCCAAATCTAATAAGTTTCATTTATTTTTATTTTGAGTTAAGTGTGACATAGCCGCCATCAATTCCATAGTTAGAGCCTGTAATAAAGCTAGATTCGTTAGAACACAAGAATAATGCTAAATCTGCTATTTCTTGTGGAATTCCCATCCGACCAATAGGTTGGGTTTTTGATAAATTTTCAAACATTTCCGATTCTTTTCCTGGATAGTTTTCTTTAATAAAGCCATCAACAAATGGCGTGTGTACTCTAGCTGGAGAAATACAGTTACAACGAATATTGTGGTTAATATAATCCTTTGCTATAGAATAGGTCATTGTTAATACCGCTCCTTTTGTCATAGAATAGGCAAAACGATCTGAAATGCCAACAGAAGAGGCAATGGACGCTAGGTTTAAAATTACTCCACTATTTTGAGTTTTCATTAATGAAATACAAGCTTTCGTGCAATTGAAAACCCCTTTGATGTTTATATTGTATAATCTATCTAAATCTTCCTCCTCACAGGTTTCAATATTTCCCACATGCGCTACGCCTGCGTTATTAATTAAAATATCGACTGAGGTATGAGATGATATATTTGAAATTATATCTGAAACTTGTTGAAAATTTGCGACATCGCAGTAATAGGCAGTAGCTAAAAATCCCTTCGTCTTAATGGCTTGAACGGCTTTTGAGGCAGATTGTAAATCATAATCTAAAATATGTACATGAGCTCCTTGTTGAGAAAATGTTTCAGCAATGGCTTTGCCTATACCGCTACCGCCGCCTGTAATGATGGCGCTTTTATTCTTTAAAGAAAATTTTGTTTTCATATATCTAAATTTATAACGATAAGCCTCGTTTCCAAGGAATAAAATCGTTTTGGTCTAATCTTCGTGCATGTGGTTGTATGGTTCCACTTGCTACTTTTATGATAAACTCAAGTAGTGCTTTACCACAATCTTCTATGGTATCTGTACCTTCAATAATAGTACCTGTATTAAAGTCTATAATATCGTTCATTTTATTATACAGCTTAGTGTTCGTGGATACCTTTATAACGGGTACAGCTGGATTCCCTGTAGGCGTCCCAAGTCCTGTTGTGAATAAAATCAAATTAGCTCCTGAACCCGCTAGGCCTGTAGTAGATTCTACATCATTCCCGGGGGTACATAATAGGTTTAAACCGGGTTTTATTAACTGTTCTGTGTAATCCAACACATCAACCACTGGCGAAGTACCTCCTTTTTTTGCAGCACCAGCAGATTTTATAGCGTCTGTAATAAGTCCATCTTTTATATTTCCAGGGGATGGATTTGCATGAAATCCTGAACCCAAGGCAGTTGCTTTAGTGTTATAGGCCTCCATGATTTCGGCAAATTTCTGTGCTTTATCAATATCAACACAGCGGTTGATAAGTTCTTGTTCGACGCCATTTAGCTCTGGAAATTCAGAAAGGATTGCAGAGCCTCCTAGCCCAACAATTATATCTGAAATATAGCCTAAGGTTGGATTGGCAGAAATACCAGAAAACCCGTCTGAGCCACCACATTCCAAGCCGAGTGTTAATTTACTTAAAGGAGCAGGAGCTCTTGAAATTTTATTGGCTTTTATCAAACCCGTAAATGTTTTTTTTATTGCATCTGCCAAGAATTCTGGTTCAGATTTACTTTGTTGTTGTTCTAAAAAGTAAACTGGTTTTTTTGTATTCGGAGCGATGCGTTTTAGCGCCTTTTCTACAAGTTTAATCTGAGCATGTTGACAGCCTAAACTCAAAACTGTTGCCCCAGCAATATTTGGATTATTAATGTAACCTGCTAATAAATTACAGAGTGTAACTGCATCAGAAGTAGCCCCACCACAACCTCCATCATGAGTTAAAAAATAAATTCCGTCAACATTTGAAAACAAGGGCTTATTTTTGTTATTATGACTACTTTTTATTAAATCTACTTCCAGAAGTTCATGTTCTGAGGCTCCATAATTATATTTATGAATAAGCTCATCTAAATGATAGGTATCTTTAGCTGACTTCTCGTAACCAAATTTATCTAACATGGTTTTTTTCAGAATTTCAACATTTCTATTTTGACAAAAAACTAGTGGAATGACTAACCAATTGTTCTCAGTACCAACAGCACCATTATCTCTGTGATACCCTAAAAATTTACGGTTCAAAAAATCAGAAAAATTGGGAGCTTCCCATTTAATTTGCTCTTTTAATTTTAGAATTTCATAAGATTCGGTTTTATGAGAAATATTAAAGGATGTTATAGATTCCCCTTTTTTAATTTCTCTAATTGCTTTTCCAACAACTACCCCATACATGAAAATAGAATCTCCTATATTTAAATTATCAATTGAAAATTTATGTTTTGAAGCAACATTGCTTACAAGTTGACATTTACTGTCACCAATTTGAATTGTTAATCCCTTACTTAAATCACACAAAGCAACTACTACGTTATCTCTAGAATGGATTTTTAATATTTGTGAACTGCTTTTTGAAATCATGTGTAAATATCAAATAAATTTAAAATCATTCATACCAATAATGAACAATTATCTATCACATATTTTCATATATGCTTTAAATAGGGGTTTAATATAAAGATTATCAACAATTTTTCACTCTAAATTTATTGTAAACCGCATTAAAATCGATCTTCAGCGATTATTTTCGATTTTAATAGCCTTTAACCAATTCTCGTCTTTGGTTTTTTTTACTATGAATCTATGTCCTCCTTACTTTTTTGAGTTAAATCAAAAATTAATAATCCACCTAAAATTACAACACAGGTCACAATAATACCAATGCCAATATAATTCTGCTTCTCATTACTTTTCATCTGTATTTGGGTTTTTATAACACCTAATTTTTGAGTTTCTATGAAAACCTAACGGATATCTACGCTTTAAAGGAACTCCTTTATAACGAAGGTTTAGCGGATTATAATGGCTTACCCCTTATTAAACCTCAT
>Ga0209555_10002015_pt1 | contig 14767 bp, 16 predicted proteins | sample SaaInl85LU_5_DNA_FD_184643 | JGI IMG/M metagenome (GOLD analysis project Ga0209555, IMG submission 184643) | Marine microbial communities from expanding oxygen minimum zones in the Saanich Inlet - ESP_85LU_5_DNA (SPAdes) (version 2) | ecosystem: Environmental > Aquatic > Marine > Intertidal... | reverse complement strand
GAAGAGTCTTTTAAATACGATATAGATGGAGATACGGTTACAATATCTTATTTAAGGTATGCAGAAGCATTATTCAATGGTGTAAAGACAAGACCCGATGCTAATAAAGTTAGCAAGAAATTTAGGAACTCTATAATTAGATGGGCAAAATATAAGGGTATGCGACCCAATGCTAGGAATAGTAAGGGTAGATTTGTTTCTATAACAGACAACCATTGGCACTCTATGGCTACTGCGATAGGTATAGGTATTAGAAGAAACGGTATTTCTGAAAGGTTTGGATATAAAGGTAGTGGTTTTGAGTTAGAATTAAGAGAAGATAAATTAAAAAAAGTAACAGAAGCAATACAAGATGCTTACTTAAAAGGAATAAAAGTAAATTTTAAACAAATAGAAAATGGCGGAATTAATATTAGCTAGAAGTCCATACGTAATAGACAATCAAGGTTTTGATGATGGTGCAGGACTAGATGTAACCATAAGTGCAGGTGGTGTTGAGTTAAAGACATACACCTTTGATTTTGGAACTGAAGAGTACATAAACATCTCTCCTTTTGTAAAAGACTATCTAGATGACTATGAGGTTCTTAGTGTTTCTACTGCTGTTTCGGGAAGTATAAATGATGTTCCTCAATTAAACGTAAACCAATCTTTGTCTTTTACTGATGGTTATGCTTACTATGAAGAGGGTTATAATAAAAAGTTTTCAGATTACTTGTTAGATAATTGCCTTTATGCAGGTTCTAACGATGTTGTTTACAGATATGAGGACAGACCATTATCTATACCTTTAATCAATCCAATTTACGCAGGATTATCTAAAGTAGATGTAGTTTTTTATAAAGGAGATGATGTCTTAGTTAAAGAAACCATAAACTTTACTTCATACGAATCTGTACACTATACTACTGAAAGTGATTATAGTACTTTTCAATCTAGGGTGACTATTGATGGTGGTATTTACGAGGGTAATGAATGTGTAGAAGAATTTGTAGAAGAGTTCACTAACTACGATGCTGACAGGGTGTTGTTAGGTATATCTTACACTAAAGGTGTAGATACGTTTACTAATAACAAAGAACTTAAAATAGTACCTATATCTGAGTGCAAATATACACCTAAGAAGATTGTATTCTTAAACAAGCTAGGGGTTAAAGAGGACTTATGGTTCTTTAAAAAGACTACTGAATCAGTAAATTCAGAAAGAGATACTTATAGGTCTAATACAATATCTTCTTATATGTCGGGGGATTTAAGCAGGCACGTAAGTAGAGATTATAATGTGAATGCTAAAGAATCTCTTGTATTAAATACAGGTTTTGTTCCCGATAGTTTTTCAGAGAACTTTAAACAGCTAATGATGTCTGAAAAGGTTTGGATTTACGATGACATTAACTTGTTACCTGTAAATATTAAGAACTCTAGTTTAGAGATTAAGTCATCTGTAAACGATAAATTAATTAACTACACAATAGAGATAGACTACTCTTTTGATAAAATAAACAACATATTTTAATGAGGTTATCAGTAGAATTATACGTAGATTCATCAGATTTTGGTTCAGTTACTCCTAATTACGAGAGGGTTGATTTTTTCGACTTTGAAACTATTGAATTAGATTCATCTATACAGAATGTTAAGGATATTTCTAAGGTTTTTACTGACTTCTCACAGCAGTTTACTATACCTGCTAGTTCTAAGAATAACAGGATATTTAAACACTACTACAATCCTTTATTGGATAATGGTTTTGATGGTAGGAGAAAGGTTAAATCTAAGATAAATATAAACGGAATAGAGTACAAACTAGGTAAGATTAGGTTAGATGGTGTTGATTTAAAAAAGAATCAACCTTATGCTTATAGGATTACTTTTTTCGGACAATTAGTAGAGTTAAAAGACTTAATAGGAGATGATGAGTTAGATGACTTAGATTTATCGGCTTATGATTTAGATTATGATGCAACGACAATCAAAAACAAGTTAACAACTCAACCAAGCACAAGCAATCATATTATAGCACCATTAATAACTCATACACAAAACTTGTTTTACGATTCAACAAGTTCAGAGCATAGTACGGATAATATATATTATCATAGTGGTAGCGGACATTCACACCACCACGGAGTAAAATGGAATGAATTAAAATATGCTATTAGAGTAAATAAGATAATAGAAGCGATAGAAACTAAGTACGGGATACAATTCAGTACAGACTTCTTCAAGAACACAAGTGTAAGAGAGTTTGATGAGTTGTTCTTATGGTTACACAGAAAGAGTGGGGCGGTAGAAAACTTGTCGGGTAGCACTAATTCTGTTACTAGAGTTGATGTGTTTGAAGATAAAACAACAGAAGCTTTCACTATGCTAAACTCTACACTTTCTGTTGGTAAATTGAGCGATCCTAATCATATTTACACAGATTTAAGGCTAGTGTTAGGTACAAATTCTACTGACCTCTATAATTTACATGTTTTTAAAGATGGGGAACTATATTATACAGAAAACGACTTACAAGGAGATCAGAATATTACTGCTGTTGCAGATAATTTGATAGCTGATGATGCTGTTGGAGATTATGAAATATATATAGAATCTTCCTTTGAAATAACTTTCAACGGTGTGTATTGGATTGCTAACGCATTAAACTCTAGCGATCAAGCTATAAGCTATGTTATATTTCAACACACTAGTGGTGTTACCTTTACTAACTCAATAATCTTCTTATTTACCGTTTCAAGTCAAATGCCTAAAATGAAAGTTTTAGACTTTCTAAGTGGATTATTTAAGTTATTTAATTTAACAGCTTATTATCAAGATGATGTTTTACAGGTCAAAACTCTTGATGACTTTTATTCTGTGTATAATGAATACGACATAACAAAGTATGTAGATTCGACAGAGAGTTCTGTAAACACATCTAACTTTTACAATGATGTTACTTTCAGTTTTAAAGACACTAAGTCTTTCTTAGCCAACAAATTTGGAGAATTAAACAACAGGGATTGGGGAGAAGCTAGTGTTAGTGATATAATATCAGATTCAAGTAAATTATCGGGTAGTGAGTATAAGGTAGAAGTTCCTTTTGGGCATATGCTGTATGAAAGACTAACAGATGAGAATACAGGAGAACAGACAGATGTTGTGTATGGTTGGTCTGTGAACGAAGATACTAGTTCCTATTTGGGTAGTCCTTTGTTGTTTTATTCTGCGTTAATAAACACCTATAATACCGAATTACTAGCAGGAATTAGCTTTATTAATAGCCTTGATGCTGATGGTAATCCCGATGGACACGAGGAAATAGTTTTTGTAAATACACCTTTTAACGAGATAATAACAGGAGGTTTGTTGCAGTTAAATTTCAATAAAGAGATAAGCGAGTGGAGTGGTAGTATTCCTAAGACCTTATTCACAGAGTATTACAAAGACTACGTTACTAATATGTTTGATAAGAAAAACAGATTAACAGTAGTAAAAGCAGTATTACCTTTAAGAATCCTAGAGAGTATAAAATTATCAGACAGGATTATCATAAACTCAAAAAGATTTAAAATAAACAAACTTAGAGTTGATTTAACAACAGGTCAGTCTGATTTAGAACTATTAACAGACCTTTAATTTACAGATATGCTAAAAGAAACTTTAGATTTATTAAGAAGTCAAGATTGGCTTATAGATGACTTAGAAATTAATATGGCAAAAGGATTGTACGAGATGCCATCTACATTGAAAGAATTAAGAACAAGTATTAAAAGAAAAAGATTAACAAATGGCAACAGATAAAGAGATAATCCTAAAAATAAAGCTAGAGCAAGCAACAGCTAAAGATAAAATAAAAGACCTAACAGCATCTTTAGATAAGTTAGATGGTAGGACTGTCAAGTATAAAAAAGCAGTAGCACAACTAAACTTAGAGAAAGAGAAATTATCCAATGTTAATAAGAAATTAGATGATTTAAGAAAAACGAGTACACGTGCTATAAAAGGTACTGAGCTAGCTATTAGACAAGAGATAAGTGCTTTAAAGCAAGAGCAAGCTGCTAAGGCTACAACTAATCAATCTTGGATAGAGTATAGGTTAAGGATTCAACAAGCAGAAAAAGAGTTACAAGACTTAACAGCTACTCAAAGTAAGTTTATTCCATCGGTTAAAACACTTCAGAAATCTACTAATAAGTTGTCTAGTGGGATGACTACATTAAAGAGTAACACAGGACTAGCTAGTGGTGCTGCTTTAGAATTAGGTAGGGTAATTTCAGATGCACCTTATGGTATTAGAGGTATGGCGAATAACATTTCGCAATTAGCATCTCAATTATTCTTTTTAGCAGGTCAACAGGATTTAAGTGCTAATGCTACAAAGTCATCTACTGTGGCAACAAATCAATCTACGGTTGCTAAAGGTGTTAATGCTACTGCAACAAGTGCTATGGCTACTACTGAAGCTGCTGCTACTGCTACTACCTATGGATTAAGTGGTGCTTTAAAAGCTATGTGGGCATCTCTTATGGGTCCTCTAGGTATATTGTTAGCTATTCAAGCAGTTATATCGGCAATAGATTACTTTTATGGTAGTACGAGTAAAGCTAAAGAGGGTGTTGATGACTTGAGTAAATCGCTAAATACTCTTGGTGGTAAGACTTTCTTAATGAATCAATACTACAATGTATTGACTAATGTAAACTCATCTGAACAAGAAAGGAAGGTAGCTATACAGGAATTGGAGAAATTAGTTCCATCTCTTAAAGATAAAGAAATAGATTACCGAAAAGAGTTAGATAAAGTTAGAGAATCTATTGATAGTTATGTATTGTCTCAAGCATCAAGAATTGAGATAGATAAATTGGTTGAAGAAAACTCTGAACTACTAACTAAAAAAGCTACTCTTAGGAGAATAAATGATATAAAAGATGAAAAGGAAAAGGCTAAACAAATTAAAAAATTCTTAGTAGAACAAAGCGTGGAATTAACCAAAAGGGAAAGAGTAGGCTCTAACCCTTATACAGGTGCGGCTCTTCGTTTTGTTAACGTTGAAAAGAGTAGAAAAGAACTAAAAGAAGATTTTGATAAAATAGCCGATGAGGTAGAAAAAAGTTCACAGCCAATATTAGATAGGATTGATGAATTGAGGAAAGGACTAGAATTTGTTCCTAAAAAAGACTCTACAAAGAAGAAAACTAAAGGTACTCGAACAGAGATTGATGTTAGAGTGAATACAGATTCTTTTACTAATCTAATGGAAAGCGATGATTGGCAGTCTTTATTGGAAGATATCGATAAAATGAATACAGAGGTTGAAGAAGTAGGTGCTTATGCTGATGACCAACGAATTCAAAAAGAGATTGATAGAGAAGCAAAAGAGAAAAAGGCTAGGCTTGAAAAATTAGAAGAACTAAAACTTTATGCAGAAAAATCAAAAGAAATACTAGCTTCTATAAGCAACTTCGTTAGTGCAGAGTTTGAGAGAGAAATGACTATCGAACAAAACAAAACCAACGCAAAAAACGAACAGCTTAATGCTAGATTACGTAACGAAAAATTATCAGAGGAAAAAAGAAAAGAAATACTTAATCAGATAGCTACTAATGATGAAGAGTTAAGGAAGAAACAAGAAGTTATAGCTAAGAAAAAGTTTAAAGCAGAAAAGGCTTTCAATATATCTATGGCTCTTGTAAATACAGCATCGGCAGCAGCAGGGGTTATGGCTCAATCTAAAGGAGGTTTCTTTGCAAGACTTGCTCAAGCGTTACCTACCATAGCTTTTGGTTTAGCACAAGTAGCTACTATAAGCAGACAAAAGTACCAAACAACAGCGAGTGCATCTTCTAGTTCTGCTGTAACCTCAACAGGTGGTTCTTCTACGAGTTCTGCTGAAAGAGAAATGAACTTTAATATTGTAGGTAATAGTAATAGTACACAATTAGTAGATGCTATACAGAGTAAGTTTGACCAACCATTAAAAGCATACGTAGTTTCAAGAGAGATAACTAGCAGTCAAGCATTAGAATCTAACATAGTAGAAACTGCATCGTTATAAAACAGGACAATATTAAATAAATATAGTTAACATAATATAAATACACTCAAATGAAGAATTTAGATACAATAGAATTATTTATAGATGAAAACGACAAGGATAATGGTATAGAAGCCATCTCCTTGGTCGAGTATCCTGCTATCGAAGAAAACTTTGTTGCTTTAAGTAAGCAAGAGATGAAATTCAAAACAGTAGATTCTGAAAAAAGGATTATTGTAGGCTTGGCTTTAGTACCTAACAAACTAATTTACAGAAGAAAAGAGGACTATGAATACAATGTAGTATTTTCTGAAGAAACTGTAAGAAAGGCATCTGAATTATATCTTAAAAGACTAAAGCTAAACAACGCTACTTTAGAACACGATAACGAAATGACAAGTGGTGTTTCTGTTATTGAATCTTGGATAGTTGATGACCCTAAAATGGATAAATCATCTGTTTACAATCTAAACGCAGTTAAAGGTGCTTGGGTTGTTACTATGAAGATAGACAACGATGAGGTTTGGGAAGATGTTAAAGCAGGTAAATACTTAGGTTTAAGTATAGAAGGTATGTTTAGTGATAACTTCACTACTGTTAAAGATGAAGAGGTAGAAGCTAGTGAGATACTTGAACAAATAAAGGATATGCTATCAGAAGATGTTGAATTGAAGTCTTATAGTGATTATCCACAAGGTGCTGTAAACAATGCTAAAAAGGCATTAAAATACAAAAAAGAAAACAAGATATCCTGTGGTACAAGTGTTGGTTGGACTAGAGCAAGTCAATTAGCTAACAGAGAGCCAATTAGTAGAGATACTATTGCACGTATGGCATCATTTAAAAGACACCAACAACATAAAGACGTGCCTTATTCAGAGGGTTGTGGAGGTATTATGTGGGATGCTTGGGGTGGTAGTTCGGGTGTAAATTGGGCTATTAGTAAACTAAAAGAAATAGACAAATAAGATGAAGGCAGTTTATTGTAAATGCAAAAACACTTACTCTATCAAGTGTGATAAGAATAACAACAGAAACAAATGTAAAGCACCTTACTATTGGAAACAGGGTATAGGTAGTATTTACAAGAACACAGAGGAGTAAAAACACGACAGTATTATTTTTAAAAGTTATATTAATATAAATCAATGAGTATGAAAGCAACCGAAATTCTCGAAAACGTAAAAGAACTTTTGCATCTATCTAAGGAAGAGCAAGTAAAAGACATTGCTGTTGAAGAGGTAAAAGAAGAGGTAAAGGATGTAGCACTTTCTGAAGAGAAAGTAGAATCTGAAAAACTTGCTGAAGAACCTGCTGAAGAGGTTAAAGAAGAAGTTAAAGAAGAGGTAAAAGAACAAGTCCTTTATGTTACTGCTGAAGAATTATCAGCTGTAAAGACAGAGTTAATGTCTATGATTAATTCATTAATTGAAGATAAATCTATGGGAGAATCTAAAGAAGTACCACAAGAGTTATCTAAAGATGAAGTAAAAGAAGAAAAAGTAGAACTATCTGCTGATGCAGAAGAAGTTGTACACTCTCCTGAAAATAAAGTGGAGAAAAAAGAGTCTGTTCTATTAAACAACAATAGACCTATGACTATTCAAGAAAGAGTGAATAAAATATTATTTAATTAAATTTATAAAAATGGCTACTACTACAAGCATTACTACTACTTACGCAGGAGAATCAGCAGGGAAATATATTTCAGCTGCTCTTTTAACAGGTAACACAATCGCTAACGGAGGACTTACTATTAGACCTAACGTTAAATTCAAAGAGGTTGTAAAAAGATTAGAATTAGATGGAATCGTTAAGAACGGTACTTGTGATTTTAACGACACTTCTACATTAACATTAACTGAGAGAATTCTTGAACCTAAAGAGTTGCAAGTAAACTTAGAGTTGTGTAAAAAAGATTTCCGTTCTGATTGGGATGCTGTTCAAATGGGATATTCTGCATTTGACAACTTACCATCATCTTTTCAAGACTACTTACTTTCTTATACAGCAAGTAAAGTTGCTCAAAAGAACGAACAAAATGTATGGGCAGGAACAGATGGAGAGGGTTCATTTGATGGATTTGAAACTTTGTTAGCTGCTGATGCAGACTTACCAACTGATAACGAGGTAGCAGGAACAACTGTAACCGCTGCAAATGTTATTGATGAACTAGGTAAAGTTGCTGATGCTATTCCTGCTGAATTGTACGGAAGAGAAGATTTATACATCTATGTATCTCAAAACGTATTTAGAGCATACAAAAGAGCATTAGGAGGGTTTGCTGCTAACGGAGTTGGTGCAAATGGATTTATGGCACAAGGAAACAACCAAGATGTGAACATCTTATTCTTTGATGGTGTAAAAATCTTTATGGCTAACGGATTGTCTGCTAACACTATGGTAGCTACTACTAAAGACAACTTATGGTTTGGAACAGGATTGTTATCTGACCACCAAGAGGTTAAGGTTTTAGATATGGCTGACTTAGATGGTTCACAAAATGTAAGAATCATTATGAGATTTACAGCAGGTGTTCAGTACGGTGCTATTGAAGATATCGTAACTTACGGAATTACAAATTCAGCTAACTAAGAATTAGCTTTTTAAAACAATTAAAGGGTAGGTGGGTTATCTACCTGCCCTTTTTTATTAACTTATAAAATATAAAAAATTATGGCTTGTGATTTTATAACAACAGGTAGGTTAGAACCTTGTAAAGATTCCGTAGGAGGTATAAATGCAATTTACTTTGTGCCTTACGGAGATATTGGTAGGTCTGACATAAATACTTTAACAGGAGTTATTGATAGTGTAACAGCAGACACTCCTGCTTACAAATTTGATGTTAGAGGTAATTCTAGTTATACTGAAAATATCCAATCTAGTAGAGAAAACGGAACAACTGCTTTTGAACAAGTATTGGAATTAACTTTCAAGAAACTGACTAAAGAAGACCAAAAGGCAATTAAATTATTGTCTTATAATAGACCTCACGTTATTATAGAAGATAATAATGGAAATAGATTTGTTTCGGGATTAGAGTATGGTTCTGATGTAACAGGAGGTACTGTTGTAACGGGTGCTGCTATGGCTGATATGAGTGGTTATACACTTACTTTTACAGGTATGGAGAAAGAGCCTGCTACTTTCCTTGATGCGACCAACTCAACTGATTTGGAAGGTATTGGATTCAGTGTTACTGATGGAGTATAGTAAAAATAACTTTTTGACAATAAGACCCTACCTTAATCGGTGGGGTTTTTTGTTAAATAAAACAAAAAAATATTTTTCAGTTATCATAGTATGTTAATATTAGAACCTACATTAGTAAATCAAACTATAACGATAGCACCTAGAAGTGAAAGCATAACAGGTACTTTTGTTTTAAATATAAGAAAAGATGGAGATGGTAAAACTGAATCTATAACAAATGCTACTTTAAATAAAGTAACTAATTTTGTTGAGGTTACTTTTGCATCTACAATATTTGATGAAGATTCTACTTATTACTTAGAAATAACTAAAGATTCAGATTTGTGGTATAGAGATAAGATTTATGTTACATCTCAAACAGCACAAGAAAGAGTAACTAATAAGCACGAGATAGGTAATGGTACAATCTACCAATCTTATGATTCAACTGATGATAACACATACATAATATAATGGCTTCAAACAAGAATAAATCAAAAATATACAAAGACAGTATTAGAATAGTTAATATGTCATCTTATGAAGTTCCCGAGATAAAGGAGGTTCATAATAAAGATTGGGTGTCTTTTGGTCAAAACAATGACTACTTTGATAATCTTATTGATAGATACTTAGATAGTCCTACTAATGGTAGGTGTATTAACGGTATTTCTGATATGATATATGGTAGAGGTTTAGAATCTACTAATTCAGATTTATTCCCGAAGGATTATATTAAGATGAAGCAGTTGCTTAAACCTAGAGATGTAAAAAGACTTGTAAATGACTACAAGCTACTAGGTCAAGGTGCTATGCAGATAACTTACAACAAGGCTAAAACACAAATACTAAAGGTATCTCATTTTCCTATGGAAACATTAAGAGCAGAAAAAGCTACTGATGGAAAAATAAAAGGATATTACTACCACCCTTGTTGGAAAGAGTATAAGAGTTCAGATAAACCTAAAAGAATACCTAGTTTTGGTAATGGTTCTAAGTCTGAAAAAAACGAACTATACATATTCAAGCCTTATAGAAGTGGTTTCTATTACTACTCTACTGTTGATTATCAAAGTTGTTTACAATACACTAAATTAGAATCAGAAGTATCTAATTATCACATTTCAAATATAGAAAATGGTTTACAGCCTAGTTTATTCGTAAACTTTAACAATGGTGTTCCTAACGATGAAACTCAACAAATGATTGAGAACAAGATTAACGATAAGTTTAGTGGTAGTTCTAATAGTGGTAAAGCTATTATAGCCTTTAATGAATCTGCTGAAACTAAAGCAGATATAGAAGCTATACATCTACCCGATGCTCACGCACAATACCAATTCTTATCTGATGAAGCTAGAGAGAAGATTATGTTGGGGCACGGTATTGTATCTCCTATATTACTAGGTATCAAAGACAATACAGGTTTTGGTAACAATGCTGAAGAGTTAAGAACTGCATCTGTATTAATGGATAACGTAATTATTAGACCTTTTCAAGATGGTATAATTTATGGTTTATCAGAAATATTAGAGTTCAACAACATTAATCAAGATTTATACTTTGTTACTCTACAACCTATCGAGTTTACTCAACTAGATAATATTGAAACTAAGATTAGAAGAGAAGAGGAAACAGGAGAGAAGTTATCTAGTCAAAAAGAAGATGAGGACTTTAGCGATGAAGAAGGAGATGACCTATATGACCAATTAGAAGGCTTAGGAGAGGTTTTAAGCGATGATTGGGAGTTAATCCATAGTGAAGTGTACGAAGAGGGAAAAGAGAGCGTTAAAATGGCTGAAATCAAGTATTCTGATAAAAAGTCAAGTGAAGATAACGACATCTACAAAGTTAGGTATGCTTATATGCCTGTTAGAAAATCTCCCGATAGTAGAAACTTCTGCAAAAAAATGGAATCATTAACCGATAAAAAGATTGTATTTAGAAAAGAAGATATAAATATGATGTCTTTTAGAGGTGTTAATAAAGAATTAGGTCATAAGAAAAGGAATTATTCTCTTTTAAAATTCAAGGGGGGTAAGAATTGTCATCACTATTTTGAGTTACAAGTTTATAAGAAGTCTAACGGTAAGAAAACAGATTCTCAAGATGCCTATGAAAAAGGTTTAAAAGAACCCAAGAACCCTAAAGAGATGACTGAACGAATGATAGACAGAGCAGATAGGGGTGCATACAGAAGCACTTTAAGTAAAATCAAAGAAATAATAGGTTTATAGATGAAAGCACTATTCATAACAGTAAAAGACTTAAAAGCTAAATCCATAATTAGTGGTAACACTGATGCTGATAAGCTAATACATTTCATAGAGGTAGCACAGGATATTCATATCCAAAACTACTTAGGAGGTAAATTGTATGATAAGATGCAACAACTCATTTTAGATAGTGAGATAGACCTACCTGCTAATAGCGATTATAAGGCTCTTAGAGATGATTATATCAAGCCAATGCTAATATGGTTCACTCAAGCAGAATATTTGCCTTTTTCTATGTTTAAAATAGATAATGGAGGTGTTTCTAAGCATAGAGGAGAGGAATCTGATACTGTTAATTACGGGGACATAGATAGAATGATGTCTAGGATTAATGATAGGTCTGAATTTTACACTAGGAGGTTTTTAGATTACATCTGTTTTAATAGTAATAAATATCCCGAATATACTAATAATCAGAATGGAGATATGTATCCCGATAGAGATGCTGACACATTTTCAAGTTTTGTTTTATAATGGAGGAGGACAAGAAAAGAACATACAAAACTAAGAAGGAGAATATAGTAAAGTTATCTAGTTTCTATAAAAAAATAAAAGAAAAGACAAATGGCAAACGAAATATACGACAATAGTTGGTTTGGTAATACAATAGACACTTCGTCTTCTATTGGAACATCAACAGAGATGATACAAGGTCAAATAAACCTAGAAGGTAGGCAAGAAGTAGAAGCAGTAAAATGTTTAGCAGATGCAATACATAAAATAGGAATACAGAACATACAAAACTAAGACAAATGGCAAAACCAACATTAGCATTAATACCATCAGCAATAGGGGACAAATTATATTCTGTTCTACCAAGTGATGGTGGTGGAGATTTTGATTTAACAAGAGCAACAACTGCAACAAGAGTAAACTCACAAGGATTAATAGAAACAGTAGCAAGTGGAGATGTAAGATTAGACTATCCTTTGGTTAATGGTGTAGTTAGTGGTTGTCCACATCACTTAATAGAACCAAGTAGGACTAATTACGTGCCTTATTCAGATGATTTCATTAATTCTGCTTGGAGTAAACTATCAGCAGGTACAGGCTCAACACCAATAGTAACTCCTAACTATTCAATATCTCCAAGTGGAGAATTAGATGCAACAAGAATACAGTTTGACAAGGGTACAGGTACAGGTATGACAAATTATTCTTTTTTAGCTGAATTTCTAACAGTTACATCGGGTATGGATGCATCAAAAAGTATATATCTAAAGTCAAATACTGATAGTGAATATGATTTGGTATTGTACGGTACTTCTGATGCAAGTGGTACAAATGTAAAGAAAATAAGAGTTACAAGCGAATGGCAGAGGTTTGATGTATTTAAAACAATAACATCAACCTCAACAGGTGTAGCTTTTGGTTTAAGAGAAATAAGTGTTTCGGGATTATCAAATACTGCTGATATTTTAGCTTGGGGTGCACAGGTAGAAAATGGACTTCAACCCACTTCTTATATTCCAACTAACGAAAGTACTGTAACAAGAGATGCAGATGTAGGAGTGCCATTTAACACAGGTATTAAAACAGGAGACATCTCGAGTTATGTAAATGGTTCTAATGGGGTGTTTTACTTCGAAGGTAGTTTTGCAGATTTTAATGTAGTAAATAGAATTTCACTAAGTAACTCAACAGGTGGATTTGGTGGAGATTATATATCAATATCAACTAATGATAGTGGTTCTACTGAAGAAGATAGAAAAACTAAAATAATTGTATTTTATAAAATAGAAACTCCTTCATCAATAGGAACAGAAGATGTAACTGTAAATGATGCAAGAGATAACTTTAAAATGGCTATATCTTGGGATGGTGCAACAATGAAAGGATATATTAATGGTGTTGAGTTTTTTAGTAATTCAGAAACTGCTTTCGGTGGATTTGACAGAATATACTTTTCAAGAGCAGACAACAATATTGCAGGGGTTTTTCACGGTAAACAAAAAGATTTAAGAGTTTACGATACTGCTTTAACAGATGCAGAATTAGTAACATTAACAACACTATAAAAACATAAGGTTATGATTAAAATAGGTAAATATAAACTCAATACAAAACAACAGTTTTTAGATAAAGTAGATGCTTTAGGTACTGCAATTGATGAAGATGGAAACGAATATCCAACACACGAACACGTTATTGTTGAGTTAGGACACGAAGTTTTAGAGGATGCTGTTTATGGTGTTAATGAAGAAACAGGAGAGTTTGAATTGATATCAGAGGCTGTTTTTAGTGATAAATACCTTGTAGATATTTTATGGAGAAACTTGGAAGAAGATGAAGATGGTATTATAGACCATCCTTATGGTTGGAAGTCTTATTCAGTAGAGGTAGAGGAAAATGGAATGCATTCATTCTTAGGGTTAGATTATCAATCTTTAAAGTTTTAATTATGAGAGGTTGGGAAAAGGTAAAGGATTTATTTTGGTATTCAGATAGCGAGCCAAACGAGGTGCTTATAGCCTTTTGCCACGTTATCGTACTTCCCTTAGCAATTATGGTAGAATTTGACAATCCAAGTATGTTAGCTATTGTTAGTGGAATGATGGCAGGAACTTTCCAACTATGGGCAGTAGTATGGAACGGTACACTTAAATACAGATTGATAGCGGTACAATTAGCATCTTTGATTGCTATTATGACTATTATAAACTTATGTGTGGCAGGACTTATGGAAGGTTCTCGTATAGGTTGGTGTATCATAGGTATGTTTGCTATATGGAATACAATAAGAGTGTTTAAGGAAAAAATAGAAAAAGAATAATGGAAAACTACACTCAAATAATTATAACAATAGTAGGAGTCTTAGGTTCTGCATCTATTTGGAAGTACCTTGAAGCAAGGTTAAAGGCGAACAGTAAAACAAAACAAATAGAACGAGAAAACAACGACACTGTGCAATATAGAGATGACTTAAAGAACAGGGTTAGAAACTTAGAAAGTATGTTAGCTAACTCAAGTGATGAGAAAGATAAATTAAGAGAACAAGTATTGAATTTAGTTGCAGAGGTCAATTCATTAAGAGTTGAGGTCAACTATCTTAAAAAAGAAAACGAACGATTAAAAGATAAATAATGAGAGATATTGACAAGATAATTGTTCATTGTACTGCAACACCCGAGGGTAGAAATGTTACCAAAAAAGACTTGTATAGGTGGCACGTAATAGAACGAGAGTGGTCAGATATTGGTTATCATTACTTAATAGACTTAGATGGTGTTGTTCACGATTGTAGACCTGTGGAGAGAAGTGGTTCACATTGTAA
>Ga0209555_10002014_pt1 | contig 14768 bp, 20 predicted proteins | sample SaaInl85LU_5_DNA_FD_184643 | JGI IMG/M metagenome (GOLD analysis project Ga0209555, IMG submission 184643) | Marine microbial communities from expanding oxygen minimum zones in the Saanich Inlet - ESP_85LU_5_DNA (SPAdes) (version 2) | ecosystem: Environmental > Aquatic > Marine > Intertidal... | reverse complement strand
AGAAGGGGAAAAAAAACGGCACGCCCGTCAAAGCCGGGGTGCCGCTTAATCTCAGGAGAGATTACTGGTAGCTACGGAACGCGTCCAGAGCTGCTTGGGCGTCTACACCACGATCGGCGACAGACTCAATCCAAGTCTTGTCCATACCTTTCATAGTGTTTTTCATATCTACAGCGAGTTTCTCGTAAACATCAACCATGTGGATGTTAGTGCCAACTTCCTTAGCGTGAGCCATACCGATAGCGTCCATGTCCTGCCATGCTTTACCCTGCATGCGAGACAGGTTTTCACCCATCGCTGCTCGGATAGCGGCTGCATCCTTAGGATCCAGATCTTCCATGAACTCTGGATTTGCAACGAAGCTGAACACTGTGGTGTAGAGTGCTGTTGGGAAGATAGTCAGGTGGTTGGCTACTTCAGACAATTTAAAGAACTTGTGCTCACCGATCGGTAGGAACGTACCGTCAACAACGCCCTGCTGCAGCTTTTCGTATGAGCTAGGTGCGGAACCGCCGACCGGAGTGACTTCCAAACGTGCAGCTAGGTCGTTGACCATGCCGCCACCAAGACGGATCTTCTTGCCTTTGAGGTCATCCAGGCTGTTTACTGGGAACTTGGTGTGCATCACGCCTGGTGCATGTACCCACATGCCGAGTAGCTCGAGGCCCTCGTACTCGTTCGCGTCAGCAAAGAACTCCTGCTGAACTTTCCACAGTGCAACAGATGCGTCTTCCGCATTTGAGGTTTCACCCGGGATCTCAGCAACACCTGTCAGAGAGAAGCGGCCAGGAGTGTATGCGTTAACACTCCAAGACGCATCAATGATGCCGTCTTCAACTGACGAGTAAACAGTCTTCGGGTGACCTTGGAAGTTCTCGATTACGACTTTAACGCGGCCTTCAGTTGCCTCTTCAACCATTTTAGCGAAAGCTGGCATCGCAACCGAGTTCTGTGGGTGAGTTGGCGGCAGCCAAGTTGCAACGCGCATGGTTGTTTCAGCCATAGCGTTGAAAGAGATTGCAGCACCGACGGCAGCGCCAAGGACTTTTAGTTTAAGGTTAGTCATTTTGCATGTTCCTCGTGGAGTTATTTTTATAGTTACGCGAGCAGTAGAGGATAATCTGTCGATCACCTCCACTGCACCTTAGTCGAATCCGCTAGCGATATAGCAGCTCCGGCAAAAATAGGGTTATGGGTACAAAGGCGACAATCAGCGCTAGGCGAATAATATCCGCGCACCAGAATGGGGTCACACCTTTGAAGATGGTTCCCGTGCGCACATCACGCAGCACGGCACTCAATACGAACACGTTCATGCCCACGGGTGGCGTAATCAAACTGATTTCGGTGACGACCACAACCACGATGCCATACCAGACCAGATCAAACCCTAGACTATCGATCAGCGGGTAAAGCACAGGCACGGTCAGCAGAAGCATCGACAGGCTCTCAAACACCATCCCCAGCAGGATGTAGATGCCAAGAATCACCAGAATGACCACCATCGGTGAGACATCCAGATCTTGGACAAACTCCAACAAGAAGGTAGGCAGACCCGCGCGGTTGATGAAATCAGAAAAGATCAGTGCGCCGATGATGACACCAAATAGCATGGTCGATGTGCGCGCCGTATCAGACAGAACCTCGTAGGTTGAGGCCAGTGTTAATTTGCGACGGGCCGAGGCGATAACGAAGGCCCCTGCAGCACCGATACCGGCCGCTTCGGTGGGCGTAAATACGCCCAGGTAAATGCCACCCATCACGATGATGAAGAGTAGTAGCACGCCCCAAATGCCTTTGAGTGCGTCGATCCGCTCCCCCCAGGTTGAGCGCTCACCAGCCGGGCCGGACTTAGGGTTGCGCATAACAACCCAACGCACCGCACCCATGTAAAGGATGATTCCGAGCAACCCAGGGATAAAACCCGCCGCGAACAGTTCACGAATACTGGTTTCAGTCAGCAGCCCGTAAATGACCAAGATGACTGAGGGTGGAATTAGGATGCCGAGCGTACCGCCTGCTGCGATCGATGCGGTTGCAAGAGAGTCGGCGTACCCAAATTTACGCATCGGGGGAAGCGCAACCTTGGCCATAGTGGCTGATGTCGCAAGACTCGATCCACAGATGGCTGAGAAGCCGCCGCAGGCTACAACGGTCGACATTGCCAGGCCTCCGCGGCGATGGCCCAGGAATGTGTATGCGGCGTTATAAAGCTCATGAGAGAGGCCTGAGCGCGTCACAAAGTTACCCATTAGAATAAACAGCGGCACAACTGATAGCCCGTACTCTTGGGCAGTCTCGATAACACGGTTCGATGCCAGGGTCAGCGGAGCTTTCCAGCGAAAGTCGAACATATTCTCAAAAGTGAGACCTTGCAGAATCGCAAAGCCAAAAAATCCGACAATTGCCATAGCAAAGGCAATCGGCATACGCACGACAAGAATCAGGAAAATGAGTAGAGCAAAACCAATAACGACAGCTTCCATGTTATCTGCTCCTTATTTCGCTGACTTAATGATGCGGTACATGCCATACGTGATCATGCCCAAGGCAGTGAACCAACTCATGATGGCGATATACTCGATGAGGTAGCCAACCGGCAGTTCAAGGTATTCTGTGACCTCGCCGCGACGCAGTTTACGTGCGCCAAGTTGCCAGATACGCACACCGACGACATAGAAAGAGGTTGAGATCGCGAGCGCGGCAAACATAGATAGCAATCGCACCACTCTCGGGCCGAGGATGTTGTCGAGTAGGTCAACGAGAATGTGACCGCCACGCCAGGTAACGACGGGCATCTCGGCGAAAATAATAATGGCAAGCCCCAACTGGGTGATCTCAAAAGCGCCATCAACACCATTGTTGAATAGATAACGTCCACCAACATCGGCAACAGTCAGGATCATCAAGAAGAAGAGTCCGGCCGCAGCCACCATTTCTAGACCAAAAGCGATCCATCGCAACGGGCCAGGTTCCGGGTAATGCTGGTCCAACCACTCAGCTCTGGTCACGTTGAACTCTCCTCAAATATCTCATCAAACAGTTAAAGCACTTCAAAAAACATCAGCTCAACGCAGTCAGGACGACGGATGCCGGTGCCGATAAACAGACGCTCGGTAATCCACTGAAAGCGTTCCGCTGACGTTTCAAAAATAGGGGAGCATTTGAAATAGACTTGGTCGGGGTCGACCGGTACACCAGCCATGATGTTGGCGGTTACCTCTTCACTGGCTGCACGCAGCGCTCGATTGGCCACAAAAATAGTTTCGCCTTCGTCGGTTTCCAGCACATAGCGCGCGTCGAGCTCCGCCAGGCGTGGCGTGACAATGCGTTGATAATCAGCACCGCCAGCCAATACGCGACCCTGCCAGCCCTCACCAACCACTGTACCACCGATGATGGGAATGACTCGGCGAGTGCCGAATTGCGCAGCACCGATCTCTTGTGGCGGTGCAATCTCAACCTTCAGAGTAGCGAAGGGTTTTAATTCCGGAATCTTCATTGCGTAACTACTTCACTGGAGTTTTGTAATTGTTATTTGGTCAACATATCTGATAGCAGTACTGTTGTACTACAACATTGTTGTTCGGTACAACTAATTTTGGTTGTTTCTATACTTTTGTCGTAGGCGTGGTTTCAGGTATGGCTGTACGCGAAGCGTATTGCCCGACCTGCAGAAGAGTGGCCGGGCAATATCGCCGTTCGATACAGCTCTCCTACAGAGGTTCAATCGGTGTGTCGGGTCACTCTCCAGCTTTCTGAACAAGTGTCAGAACGTCGTAACTCGCGACTAGCTCGCCATTCTGGTTAGTTACCTCAACATCCCAGCTAACAACGCCGACCGGATCATTTCATGCGTCAAGTCCTTGGGATGCCTTAGTTCGAGCTTAACCTTGATGAGCAGATTGGCACTCCCTTCGTCTTCGTGAGATATAATATCTTTGCGCAAAACCGCGTGGTGAGCGGGAGTGCAAAGTGCTGGTCAATAAGGTTGGCCAGTCCTCCGAAAGCTTTCATGTGGTGATTCAAAATCATGAAGAGAAGCGCTGCGTTGAAGCAGAGGCGGTTAACGTGTTCGTCAATAATAAGACGATGACTAAGATCGATATCCCACCTGAATATAGAGAGCGACTGGAGGCCTATGTGGCCGCCTACGGAGAGATGGATGTCTGAACTACGAACTCAATTGCCCCAGGGCGAAGCTGACCTCGATACCTATATCGAGCTTATCGGCAACCGAGTTCGTGCGCTGCGTGCCAAGCGCGGTATGACCCGTAAAGGCCTCTCGAAAGATTCTGAGGTGTCTGAGCGCTATCTAGCACAGCTCGAAACCGGCAAAGCCAATATCACTCTTGCTGTGCTCTGGCGTATAGCAGGAGCCTTCGATATACCCTTCTCTGAACTGATTCCTGACAAGAGTCGTGACGGTATTAGCCCGCTCCTTTCCAACTTCCTCGTTCGCCTGGATTCCGATAAGCAGATGACTGCGGTGCAGTGACTTAAACGTCGCTTCAGTGAGCAGGTCAGTTCGGGCCACGGTATTGCACTAGTAGGCTTACGCGGCGCCGGTAAGACAACGCTGGGTCAGCAATTGGCCGATCAGGCGGGTGTGCGCTTTATAAGTCTCACCAGTCTGATGGAAGAGCTGGCGAATATGTCTGTGGCAGAGATGCTCGATCTGGGTGGGCAGAAGAAGTTCCGCCGCGCAGCAGCTCAGGCACTAGAGCACGTGTTGGAATTGAACGAACCAGTTGTGCTTGAGACTGGCGGCTCGCTGGTATCGCAGACTGAGACCTTCAATGCGCTGCTTGAGAACTTCTTCTCCGTCTGGGTTAAGGCCTCTCCTGAAGAGCATCTACGTCGCGTAATGGACGAAGGCGATACACGTCCAATGGATGGTTTCAAAGAGGCGATTGAGGATCTGAAGTTGATTCTTGAACAGCGCGAGCTTGAGTGCCGCCAAGCTGACTATGTATTGGATACTTCATCGCGTACAGAGATGGACTGCCTATCAGAGCTGTGCAAGGTGGCGGGCGCTTTTCTGACGACTGACAAGCGTTAGAGCGTATCTAATCGCGAGGGAATATCTCAACCCTCGAGGAGTCGGGGTGATCGGAAACTTTCACCAGTAACTTTTGGCTGTCAGTTTGCATCGCTGTCTCGAAGAGTTGTTCTAGCGGAAAGTCGACGGGACTGGGCGTCTGTAGTGCCATTGCTGACGCACAGATACTACGCACTAAGCCGGTGGCGCAAGCATAGTCAGTTACTAGTTCTCGACTGAATAGAAAGTATGTAGCAGCCCCCGAGCGTGTGATGCTCATCTCCTGCAGATAAAGATGTCCGTTCCTGTACGTGCCCATATATCTTGCCCAGATTTTGCCCAGCCAAATATAGCTGTTTTGCAATCGGTTGTAAGTTTAATTCTAAGATTAATTTTCATAGCCTAATACCGAAAGGAATATCTGCAAACGAGGGTTTAAACCTGTCTTCTGCGCTACGGTTTTTATTCCCCGCCAAATAGTGAATAATCGGGTTTAAATAATCCGATAGGCACACAATCGTGCAACTCTATAGCTTCTGCTTCAGCTCTACCTCGTACCGTGTCCGTATCGCGTTGTCGCTCAAAGGCTTCGATTACGATTATCTGAGCGTCAATTTGCGCGCAGGGGAGCAGCGCAGCTCATCCTACATCCAGTTAAATCCAGCCAAAGGTGTGCCGGTGCTTATAACTGATGCCGGCGATGAGATTACGCAATCAATGGCGATCCTCGACTACCTCGAGGAGTATTTTCCAGAGCCGGCTCTGCTTCCAAATGATGCCTTGGCTAAAGCCCGGGTCATGGAGTTGTGTAATATTATCGCTTGTGACATACACCCCGTGAACAATCTGCGGGTTCTCGCCTATCTCCAGGGTGAACTGGGCGCCACTGATGAGCAGAAAGATGCTTGGTACCAGCACTGGATTGCGGAAGGGATCAGCGCCATTGAGGCGCAGTTGAATAAGCATGGTTTCGGCACATTCTGCTTCGGTGAGAGTCCCACGTTGGCGGATGTCTGCTTGGTTCCCCAGGTCACCAATGCGCTGCGTTTTGATTGTGATATGAGCGCATATCCAAGAACGATGGCGATCTATCAGCACTGCACTGCGCTACCCGAGTTTGAGCGCGCAGCTGCCGCCAATCAGCCTGATATGATCAACTGAGAGGTGATGTTATGTTGCGCCCGGGGGAGAGTCAGCGTCTTGCGAAACGTACGGCACCCGTTGTGTTCCATGTAATCGAGGGTGCTGGAGCCATGGCAGTTCAGGGGCATCCATCAACGGATGGTTCGCCGCTCGCTTTTGTCGAACAAGATACACTGTGTGCCCCGGGTTACAACCCTATCACGCTAACCAATAGCTCAGCGACTGAGCCCCTTTTCTTGATGATGGCAGATGAGAGTCCGCTGCACGAATATCTGGGTATTTTTTAAACCCTTTTGAATGAGACTGATGAGATGAGCGATAACCTCCTTTTCGCCCCAATGCCACAGACAACCGCTGAGATTGCCGGCACCGATGTACGTTTCCCGGTTAATCGTATCTTCTGTGTAGGCCGCAACTACATGGCACACGCGCAAGAGATGGGCGCGCCAGTTGATAAGAATACGATGGAGCCTTTTTACTTCATCAAAGATGCGCGCACAGCGTTGATTCCAAGCGGTAGCGCCATTGATTACCCGTTGAAGTCGAACAACTACCACTACGAGATGGAGTTTGTCATCGCAATCGATAAGCCCGGCTTCAGGGTGGCAGAAGAGGAGGCGGACGAGATCGTTTATGGCTACGCCTGTGGTCTGGACATGACTCGCCGCGACCTGCAGTTGATCGCGCGTGAAGTGGGCCGCCCTTGGGACTTCGGGAAGAACTTTGAGCAGTCTGCGGTACTTTCGCCAATCGTTCCGCGAAGTGAAGTGGGTACGATTACTGCAGGTGCCATTGAACTGCGTGTTAACGGTGAGACTAAACAGTCATCGGACTTGAATATGTTGATCTGGAATGTGCGCGAGATCATCGCGCACCTGTCTCAGTTCTACCACCTGCAGCCCGGTGACTTGATCTACACCGGCACGCCTGAAGGCGTGGGCCCGGTGGTATCAGGCGATAAGATTGAAGGCAGCGTAGCGGGTGTTGGCTCGATTGAGTTGACCATTCGTTAGGTCGTTTTAGTCAGTAGGGGAATCGCATGCTCTATCGTAACTTCGTAACCGCAGAAGAGATCCAAGCGGAGTACGATCCTGCTTTAGTCAGTGATCGTGATGCTGCAATAGAGCGCTTCGTCCAACTGAGCACCACAGCTACAGAGGCGATGCCTCACTGGTATTCACATCAGTTTGGTGTCACGGAAGCTGAGTATGTCGATATCTTCCCCAGCGGCGTTCCTGGGTCGCCTGTGCATATTTTCATTCACGGTGGCTACTGGCGTGCCATGAGCGCTCGCCAGTTTGCTTTCGTGGCGCAGAATTTGGTGGAGCAGGGCGTGACAGTGGTGCTGACCAACTACGGCCTCTGCCCCGACGTGCGCATGGGGGATATTGTCGATCAAACACGCGAAGCTATTGCTTGGGTTGCACGCAATGCGTCCGAACTTGAAGTGGATGGAAATCGTCTATCGATATCAGGCCACTCCGCCGGAGGTCACCTAGTGGCCATGATGCTGGCAACGGACTGGACCGAATATGACTTACCCAAAGATCTGATAAAAGGTGCGATTGCTCTGAGTGGCCTTTTTGACCTAGGCCCCTTCCCGCACTCTTGGTTGCAGCCCGCGCTCAACCTGACCGCTGCCGAAGTCTCTGAAAACAGCCCACTCTTTTTACCAGTGCATACCAGCGCTAAAGTGCTGATTCGATATGGTAGTAAGGAGCAGTCTGAGTTCGCTCGGCAATCGCACACCTACGCTGAATACCTCGCTTCCCAGGGAATAGACGTGGACTGCACACCTCAAGAGGGCGCCGACCACTTCACCATCCTAGAGCCTTTCCTGCTCGACGAAGCCGAGTTCGTGCAAGATATTCTTAGTTTCGTCTAGAGGCCTCGTGTAGGAGCAATCTGCGCAAAGCGCACGTTCGCGCCCGAAGCGGGTCGGCTAATACGCTGAGCGTACAAGCCTCCTACAGGAAATATGTCTAAAGACCTAGAATCCCTGCCAGTACCTGCCGGATACGCTGGACTTTTAATGGAACGATCGCAGTTACCACAATAGACTCTCCTTTTTTCTGGTCAGTTTGGGCGCTGGTGATTGTGCGGGATAAGTGGTTCGGCCATTTCGTTGATTTTGTGGGTAAATTTAATGTTCAAACAGCAAATCTTAATTTAATCTTAAGAGGTGTTTTAGCGGGGGCGCGATTTAGGTGTACGGCGATCCAATTAAGGTGTTAGTCACAGGAGCGAACGGCCAGATTGGTCGGGCGTTTGTGCAGCAGGCAAAAGATGAAGATAACTTCGAGATCATTGCCTACGATCATAAGCACCTCGACATTTCAGACCTCGCCGTCGTTGATGCGCGTCTCGCTGATGAATTGCCCCATTACGTCGTAAATTGCTCGGGCTTCAACAGTGTTGACTCGGCTGAGGCGAACTCTAGCCTCGCGATGAGCGTTAACGCTGATGGTGCCGGTAATCTTGCCAAAGCTTGCGCTGAGCTTTCGATACCACTCCTGCATATCTCAACCGACTACATTTTTGACGGCCACTATGACAGTGGATATACCGAGACGGATGAGCCGGCACCACTCGGTGTGTTCGGTAAATCAAAGCTGCAGGGCGAGCTGAATATCCGTCAGCAGCAACCCCGTCACATCATCCTGCGAGTCAGTTGGCTATTCAGTGAGACGGGCCGAAATTACCTGACGCGCGTGCTCGAGCAGGCGCGGGAGCACAAAGTGCTGCGCGCGGTTGACGATCGTCGCGGCTGCCCGACCTCATCGATGGATGTGGCCCGCGTGCTGATTGCGATTCTTAAACAGCTCGAGTGCGGCTCTGAAGCCTGGGGTACCTATCACTACTCGGGCGCAGAGATCACCACACGCTACGCCTTTACCGAGGCGATTATTGCAGCGGCTAGTCAGTATGAAGAGCTCGCGGTGCGTAAGATCAAACCGATTCCCAGTACTGAAGAGAGCGGTGCCGAACGTCCGACCTCTGCGGTTCTTAAATGCACCCGTATCCTCAATACCTTCGGTATTCGCCAGCGTCCCTGGCGTGTTGATCTGCAGCGGTTGATCCGCGAGATTTACGGTGAGGATGGGTCTAAGGTGGTGCAGCCTACAGTTGAGACTCGGGCTGAGGCTTTGGGGTCCTAGCGATTTGGAGTCAGCTGCTCTGCGATTTCCGAGTTCAGAGCCTCAGCGCTTTGCTGGTGTGGACGCGCCGAAGGCTCCAGGAGTTAGGTCAAACGTGTTTGCCCAGCATGCGCGTCATGGTTCCATCTTTGTCGATAAAGTGGTGTTTGAGCGCTGCGGCGATGTGCAGGGCAACGGCTAGAATCATCAGTTTGCTACCTAAACCGTGGCCAACCTCACCGATCTTTTCGATGATCTCATTTTCAACACCGGATGCGGCGATCAGCTCTAAACCGAAGAAAGCGATCGCACGGCCCTCGCCAAGTTGCATCAAAATGCCTGATATTGGCATTAGCAGTGTGCCGAAGAGTAGGAAGCCCATCACAAAGCGGCCAACCTTCTTCTGTGTTGCCGATACATTGCCCAGTGGTTCGAGCATGCCTTGGCGCAAGCGGTGTGTTACGCGCCAGAGTGCGAAAATCAGAACGATCAGCCCGAAAGAGATATGCAAGCCAACGAGGAACCCTTTGTCGGGTGAGCGTGGCATCTCCTCAAGGATGGTGCCGAAGATCAGGCTGCCGATCATCAAAATGCCCACGACCCAATGCAACATAACGCTGGTGTGGCTGAGTTTACGGGCGGAGTCCATAGTTGAGTCCTCTATTAGAGATTTAGTCCGCTCAGTATACCGAGAAACTATTCAGCTTATGTGTCGCTTGGGTGTAAAGATTGGTAAAGTTAGGCTCTGTTTCCGTGACAAGCGCGTAGATAGAAGGGTCTAAGCACGAAAGTGCTATTTAAGTTAATAACAAGAAAACGCTAATATCCCAGTATGACAGTCCCTCTTAAACTCATAGATAAGTTCGGCCGGCATATCGATTATGTTCGCCTGTCGGTCACCGATCGCTGCGACTTCCGTTGCGTCTACTGTATGGCTGAAGAGATGACGTTTCTGCCGCGTGATCAGGTGCTTAGCCTAGAAGAGATCTACGAAGTTGGCGCAGCCTTTGCCCGCTTAGGTGTGAATAAGCTTCGTTTAACCGGTGGTGAGCCGCTTGTCCGTAAAGGCATTTTGTCGCTGATTCAGCGTCTGGGTAAGTTGGACGTTGAGCTGGTTATTACCACTAACGGCTCGCAACTTCCCACTATGGCGGATGATCTTGTAGCGGCCGGTGTCAAACGAATCAATATCTCCTTAGACACGCTCAACGCCGAGCGCTTTAAAGAACTGACCCGTAAAGATAAGTTTGATCAGGTAATAGCGGGTATTGAAGCTGCGTGTAAGGCCGGTTTCAATAAGGTCAAACTCAATGCCGTGATTCTAAAAGGCCGCAACGACGACGAAGTGGTCGATCTTGTCGACTTCGCACGTGATCGCGGTTTGGATATCTCGTTTATTGAGGAGATGCCGCTGGGCGTGATTAGCGAGCATGATCGCGAGGAAGCTTACTGCTCCAGCGATGAGGTACGCGCGATGATTAACGCGCGCTATCCGTTGACCAAAACTGAAGAGCAGACGGCAGGGCCATCAACCTACTACCGTATGGCCGATTCTGAGACGCGTGTTGGGTTTATTTCGCCGCATTCGCACAACTTCTGTGCCGAGTGCAACCGTGTTCGCGTGACCGTTGAAGGGCGCTTGCTACTCTGTCTGGGTAACGAACACTCCATGGATCTGCGTGAGTTGCTGCGCTCTGAACCGGATGAGGAGAAGCGCGCTGCGATGCTGGAGAAGGCGCTGATTGAGTCGATGGATCTCAAACCTGAGAAACATCACTTTGACCTCGCCAATGAGCCGCAAATACTGAGATTTATGAACGCTACGGGCGGCTAAATTTTAAAACGCCACGGGCGTTGGATGGAATGTCTGAATCTACTCAATGAACGATCGTACTGTCGATTTCCTATCGGAATTGATCCTTGGGCAACTCGAGGCTCTGCAAGCTAAGTTGAATGCAAAAGTTGCAGCAGAGGCCGAGCGCAAGCGTCGGCCAGGAAGTGTACCCCCGGTTATGTCCAAAGATGTTGGCAAGGCGGCCGAAGCCTTGGGTTTGGATATCTCCAGTTTAATGCGCGACGTACAGCGCAGGAGTTCCAAGTGACCGCTGCGCTCTGCAAAATAATTCTAAAACTGATCGGCTGGCGCATTCCTACCGATTTGCCGGCAGCAGATCGCTATGTGCTGATCGGTTACCCCCATACCTCTAATGTGGATTTCTTTATCGCCATGCTGGCTAAAGGAGCCTTGGGGCTGAAGTTTCACTTCGTCGCTAAACATACACTTTTCTGGTGGCCGCTCAGTTCGATACTGCGTGCGATTGGAGGGATACCTGTGGATCGCCGTTCGAGTAACGGGTTTATTGGGCAGCTCGTTCAGAGATTTGAGGCAGCGAAAGAGAGTGATGAGCCGCTGGTGGTGGGTATGATGCCTGAGGGGACGCGCTCCTACCGCGAGTTTTGGCGCTCGGGATTCTACTATCTTGCTGGTGAGGCGGGTGTGCCGCTGGTGGCGGGATATATCGATTATAAAACCAAAACTCTAGGTTGGGGGCCATTGACGCAGCTCAGCGGTAATCCCGAACAGGATCTGGCACAATTAAATGAGTTTTATGCCGACATCCAGGGTAAGTTCCCTGAAAAAGCGGCCCCCATACGGTTTCGCTCCGCAGTCGAAAAACGCGGATAAGATCAAAGGAAGCTAACAATGGCAGCAAGCGACACAAAAGATAGTCTTGGCATCGCGGTACTGACAGTCTCGGATACCCGAAGCTTTGAAAATGACACATCAGGTGACTACCTAGAAAAGGCAGTCAAAGAGGCCGGTCATGAGATGCTAGACCGCGCACTGGTACCCGACGATGTCTACATCCTGCGTGCACAGGTATCACACTGGGTAGCGGATCCAGAAGTACAGGTAATTGTTAGCACCGGTGGTACCGGCTTTGGCTTACGTGATTCTACGCCTGAAGCGCTTAAACCCCTATTTGATAAAGATGTTGAAGGCTTTGGTGAGATGTTCCGCAAAGAGAGCTGGAACAAAATTGGTACCTCAACCATCCAGAGCCGCGCTTTTGCGGGCCTTGCCAACGGCACCTTGATCGTGTGTTTGCCAGGTTCTACCGGAGCCTGCCGCGACGGTTGGGCGATTCTGGAGTCGCAGCTGGATAGCACCCACAAACCCTGTAACTTCGCTGCGCTACTGAATCAGGTTAAAGCGATGCGCCTTGAGCTACAGAAGGGTTAACCCGAAAGTGACAGAAGATATCCGTTGGAAACAGCGCTTTCAGCAATTTGATAGCGCGCATTCCCTCCTGCTTCAGGCGTTGGCGATAGAGACGCCCTCAGTGGTTGAGCGTGCGGGTGTCGTACAGTTTTTCGAGATATCTTTTGAACTATCGTGGAAGTTATTGAAGGACTATTTAGAAGCTGAAGGCTTCTCACCGGTCGGCCCGCGCGATGCGATTAAGCAGGCTTTCCAGTCAGGTCTTATTGAGGATGGTCATGCTTGGATGCAGGCGCTGACCGACCGCAATCTGACAACGCATACATACAACGAAAAAACAGCTGTTGAAGTAGATGACAAGATTCGCAACCAATACGCACCGCTATTGGCTTTGCTGCACTCCGGTTTTAAGGAGAGGATCGGTGAGTAGTACAGGGCTAACGGAAGCTGATTTGGACGTCATTGTCACAGCGGTTGCTGCTTATGAATCGGTCGAAGATCTTGTGCTGTTTGGGTCGCGGGCTAAAGGCAGTTACAAACGTGGATCAGATGTCGATCTTGCGCTCAAGGGTGATGCCCTAACGTACGATGACGTGGTGCAGATTGAGTTCGAACTAAACGAAAATCGTCCACTGCCCTACAAATTTGATGTTGTTGATTATCAACGGCTCGATAATCCTGAGCTGAAATCACACATCGATAGAGTGGGCGTGAATTTGTATCACCGCGAGGCGTGACTTGAAGAATCTTCTCCCTTTGATGCCACTAGACGAAGCTCGCGATAAGCTGCTTGCTTCGTTGCCGCGACTCTGTGAGACCGAAACGCTCCCTACAGATGAGTGCGCGGGTCGGATTTTGGCTGAAGACGTGGTTGCGCCGATCAATGTGCCACCGGCGCCGAACTCGTCGATGGATGGTTACGCGGTGCGTTTTGTGGATCTTGATGCCCCGGAGTTGCCCGTTAGCCAACGAATTCCAGCAGGTCATATGGCGCAGCCACTGCAGCCGGGTACGGCGGCTCGTATCTTTACCGGCGCAGAGATGCCGCCGGGTGCCGATACGATTGTTATTCAAGAGGATGCTGATGTTACTGAGTCTGGCGCCATCCGCGTTACAGATATGCCCAAACAGGGCGAATGGGTCCGCCCAGCCGGAATGGACCTGAAACAAGGTGAAACCATTCTTACGGCTGGTACACGCATTACACCACCCGCCGTTGGGGTCAGTGCGTCGATGGGGCTAACCCATCTCAAAGTTTACAAGCCCTTAAAAGTAGCGCTGATCACCACGGGTGACGAACTGGTGGAGCCAGGGCAGCCGCTGGCACCGGGCAAGATCTATAACTCCAATATTCAGATGATTGGTACGCTGCTGGAGCAGGCTGGTTTCGAGTGGGTCCGCATACCTCGCGTCGAGGATGACCGCGAGGCCACCGTTGCTGCTCTGAAAGAGGGTGTTGCGCAGGCGGATGCGGTACTGACCATTGGCGGTGTGTCGGTCGGTGAAGAGGATCATGTAAAAGCAGCCATCGAGTCGCTGGGTACGCTGAATTTGTGGCGCATTCGCTTGAAGCCAGGTAAGCCCTTTGCTGCAGCAGAGATAGAGGGCACGCCGATATTCAGCTTGCCGGGTAACCCCATGTCTTCGTTGGTCACCTTCTCGCTGTTGGCTCGCCCCTGTTTGATGCATCTGCAGGGCGCGGTTTATAAAACACCACTGTCTATACCGGTAGAGGTTGGCTTCTCGCGCGAGGAGCAGAAGCGTGATGAGTATGTGCGTGTCGCTCTTATAGATGGAGTCGCGAAAACCTTGGTGAGTCAGAACTCTGGCGTGCTGAGTTCAGCGCTGACAGCGGACGGGTTGCTGCATCTTCCTGCATTCGAACCCATTGAGGCCGGGAAGTCTTACGCCTTTATCCCCTTCAGCGCGCTATTGAATACCTAACAGTGTTTATTCCTAAGTGCTGTTTGTAGACAAGAACGATGCATAACGCCCGAGAAACACATAGAATAGGCGGCTAATTCAAGCCATCTCCCTGAATCGATGACCGACTCCCAAGCTCTCAGTACCGACAATCATACCGATCAAGACCCGTTCCACGATATTCGTCCTTACCGTGATGATGAAGTCTCGCAGGTGCTGTTTAACATTCTGCACGATAACGAATTTATCGATGCGCTGACTAAGTATCAGTTTCCCAAAGCGTCAAAGTATGTCGGATTCC
>Ga0209555_10002010_pt1 | contig 14786 bp, 19 predicted proteins | sample SaaInl85LU_5_DNA_FD_184643 | JGI IMG/M metagenome (GOLD analysis project Ga0209555, IMG submission 184643) | Marine microbial communities from expanding oxygen minimum zones in the Saanich Inlet - ESP_85LU_5_DNA (SPAdes) (version 2) | ecosystem: Environmental > Aquatic > Marine > Intertidal... | reverse complement strand
CTTAGTCCTGTTGTTTATATCAAACCTAGCCCAGTCATTTAAAGTCCTAGAGAACATCATAGAACCCATTTCGTCCGGGGACCTGTAAACACCTTCTGTATCAATACCGACATGCTTCTCAATGTATGTTTCTATTGCTGCTGCGTGCGCTTGCTTTACCGCTTCAGATGAGTTTGGTATACCACCAAGTTCTTTTTCTGTACCTGATAACTTACTAGCTGCCTTGTCAGGTCTGTTCATTGAGTACCTTCTGTATCCTCTATTCTTAAAGTGATACAACAGCCTTGGTTTATTATTCTCTGCAAGTATTGGCATACCGTAGAATATACAAGCCATTAGCACATCCTCAAAGAATATCTCTGCTGTCTGTGGTCTAGCTACATACTCTAAGAAAAACTCATTAGATGGTGCGTCATCCATATGAAACTTAGTTATTCCATGTAATGCTCCGTTAGATCCACCTCCACCAACTGTTCCTGATATATCGTAACTATCACAACCAAAGGCACCTATGTGTTCATTCCCTGGGAACTTATGACCGTTTCTAATCTCTACCTTATTCTGTAGTCCTCTGTTTGGTATCCAAGAAACTAAAAACCTACCCCTATCATTTGGAGTCCATATAACCTCTGAGTCTATCTTGCCATCCTTCCAATGAAATGATCCTTTAGTTAGAACCCTATCCTTTATTAGGTTGTCATTGTAATCCATCTGTTGATAGATTTTAGTAAGGTTAAATATAGATGACTTGCTCTCATCCCTAAATGCGTGTGACTCTGTTCTAGGGAACTGTCTATAGAATTCATTTAACGCATCAGCATCGTTTTTAAGAGACTTTACCTCGTTATTCCAATAGTCAACAGCCCCTTGCTTTATTTCTTCGTTATTTACACCTAAAACAGGCTTATCAGGATTATCAAAGACTGGCATCCCGTACCTATCTATGAATCCCTCCATGTTCCATTCCATTGGAATGAATATGTTATACATACCACTCTTAGTCTGTCCGTTTGAGTTTCTGTCTTTTGGGTTAGAGTCATAGTATAAATTCTTAAAGTTATTACCACCCTTCTCTAACGCATTCGATGTAGAACCCATTAAGCACTTACCAATGATACGGCTACCTAAACGTAAACAAGTTTTTGTTACCCTCCAGTTGTTTAGTATGTTATTTGGCTTTATCCACTTACCAGAATTCATACTTAAAGTAAAATCATCTAATATAAGTTTTCTTTCTTCATCAGAATTAGCATCCACCTGTATCCCTACATACTCTCCTGTATCATAAAACTCTACGTCAACTTTATTTCTTCTACCTCTAGTTTTTGGAGTATAATTTTTAAAAGATTTTTTTTCTGTAATTATAGGTATAATAGATAGTTCTCCAGAAATATTTATTGAATAAACATCAGTGTTATAATTTGATTTTTTATAACGTACATTGGAGCATGATAATCCGCACGACAAACTTAAAAATCTTATTTGCTCTATCAAATCTAATCTAGACATACCTATTTCTATACACCCCTTCTTCTTGTCAGAATAACCATCCGAATCTATAAGCCCAGCTAAAACTTGTAACCTTGTTTCTATAGATGATCTAATATACTGTTCAGGAATATGCTTATTATTATATACTCCTAGTTTTCTAAGCTCATTATTTATTCCTTTAAATCTAAACTCAACACAACCTTGCCTTTCTACTATATCAAAATTTACATTAAATATTTGAGAAATCTTTCCTAAGTAATCTAAAATCTCTGGCTCTTCATTTGCATTAACCAAAATTGACATAGATCCTTGTCTACCATCTCCTAACCAAAGACCTAATAAATACGGAGGAATTCCGTCAAATACATCTTTAGATTGAATTCCTTTAGAAGTAATTCTTGTTAAGTGTTTTTTTCTATACTTAGAGCTGTTTAAGTACTCAACAGGAGTCATTATGACTTCTCCTTTTTTATATTCATTAAAAACAAGTCTATGATTTTCAGTAACAATATAATCTTTCCCGTATGGTTGAATAATTTTATATCTATCAGTTTTACCTGTAGTTTTCTTCATTACAGTTTTAACAAAACCACCATCAACAATAACCTTATCTCCAATATTTATATCTTTAATAGGTTTAAAAGTGAAATCTTCAGTTAATATTTTAGTTTCTGGAGCGTAACATTCATCGTGTACTAGTAGTAACAGCTTCTCCCCATCATAACTGTTATCATCAGTATTCTTCCAGTCAATGGTTGTATCTAATCCCGCTATCTCTTCATAATCAGAATCATACATGTTCTTCTTAGTTATCTTAGAAGCTGGAACCCTATACGCTAATTCTGTCTTTGGTTTGTCCATACCATCCTGAACAGGTTTAAAGAAGAATGGGTAGTTGCTTGATATTGGTACAACCTTATCTGTAAACATTTTCTTAGCATCAGAACCTGTTTTAGACAACATACCTACCCTAGCATCCTTAGCTAATGTCGCTGTGTTCACACACTCCGCTGAGGACATAAACGAAAATCCAGAACGTCTTATCTTTAAATAAACCATTCCGAAAGATCTATTGTCCGCTTTACACGCTTCCCAATATAAGAAGAATATTCTATTTGCTTCACGAAAGTCAGGGTGGCCAACATCAATCTTAGTCCACTGTAAGTACATGTAGTGCGTACCTGTAATGTATGTTGGGACACCATTATTGTAGAACCAATAACCGTCATCCCTTCTATCAAACTCTGACTCTATGTAATCAACCCACCTAGACTTAAAGTCTTTTGGGGCTTCGTTCCATTGAAATATGGACTTTATTTTTTGTAGTTGTTTTGGGTACTCTTCAGGTTCCCAATACTGTTCTGCTTTTTTTAAACTCCTCTTATGTACCTCTTTAGGTACTGATGGCAGTCCTATATTTACGCCGTTGATGTTTATAACATCTCCAACCGTCCCGTCTTTAGATATTACAACAACATCATACTTCTCATCGTAACCATACTTAAACGTCTTAGCTTTGTTCTTTATTTTTAAAGCTTGGTTCGGTATGACAGATACCTTAGTATATAAGTCTCTATTTTGCTCTTCGTTCTGCAAAGCTATTCATGTCTTTTGTGTTGGACTTTGAGTCCTCTATTAATGCTTTCTCTGATTCTATTCTAGATAGTATTTCAAAAGCATCAAATATAGCTAACTTCTTAGAAGCAGCGGCATTCTTTAACCTATCAGCAGCAATTTCAGGGGACAAGTCGTCAAGGTTCTTCTTGATTATATCCTCCTTAGCTACCTTGATAAGTTCTTTTACAGCCTTCTCAGCCGCCCTTATGATTTCTATCTTTATTTCCTCTGAGTTCATTAAAGCTTAATTGTTATCATTTTAGTAAACACCCTATACAGTTTCTCACCATCAATATCGAATTCATATTCGCTCTCTGGTTTAAATGAAACTAAGTCACCATTCTTTACACCCATACTTAGTAGCTTGTTATTAGTGTACTTAACAATACCTACTAGTGGTTGTTCTGTTCCATGATAGTCTAAGTAAAATTGTTCTTTAGGTATTGGCTTCACAAAACAAAACTCATCCTTTGCCATCCACTCTCCGTTGTGTTTGTATAAGAAGTATTGGTAGTCATCAACCAAGAATAAATCATCCTTAAAGTAACTCTTACCACTCCTCTGTTTACCCTTCATATCGTAGAAGTACTTAAACACATTGTGGTGTACAATCAACGTATCTCCCGGAACTATTTCTCCATCATAGTTGATAGGTGTAGCTACAACCTCAGCGTATCTATTAGAAACTGTATGGTCCTCTTGAGATGTGCTTGTTATAAAGTCTATACCTCCTATATCTTTAATATTATTATAGCGTCTACCATCTTTAGGTTTTACTATAAAGTTGAATGGAGATTTCATACTAAAAGTTTATGTTGTACTCAATTGAAACAGGCATGTTATCATTAAATTCCTTCCAAAGAAGAATCTCTCCCTCACGCTTAATCCATATCTTATAAGTGCTTGTGTGCTGATCTAGTTGGATTAAGTGTATCGTGTAGGAATCATTCAGAATACTTTGGTTGTGAATATAATGCATAGAGCCTGACTTGTAATCAGACCCTATGGATATTTTCCTAATCTCCACTTTCTTCAGTAATTTCTCCAGTAGAAATATTTATAGACACCTGCCCATACTCTTCCTCTAAAGTTTTATTAAACTCTTGAAGATCTGTTTGAAGTTGTACTGATTGGTGCAAGAAGTCATGCTTCTGCATCTCAATATGACCTAACTCTGCTTTCGCATTGTTAATCTTACCAACTAAATCTTGTAATTCTTGTAATTGTTCGTCTTTTAATTTCATTTTATTTGATTTTATACTACAAATATACAAAAATTATTCTCCTATAGTTAAAGTTACAGATTTAGGAGCAATCAAGTTATCTATCTGAGATTGAATACTCTTCTCAATAAATTCAACTTGCTCTTCACCCATTGCTGCTTTAACCCAATTTGTAACTTGTTCATTTGTTAAGCTTTGAAAAGGTATAAAATCTGTTATATCAGCTGTTTTTAAAGATTGCGTACCGATATTAGTTGATTGATAAGGGTGTTTATTAGCGTCCAACTCATCAGATACACCTGTTACCCTCCAGTGTACATTGTACACTACGTCTGCTTGTTCTCCTATTGCTGGGTAAGCATCTACTGTTCTGCAGTCCCAATTGTAATTTGTTGCCATTTTTTTTAATTGTTTATATTAATATGTTGTTGTTACTTTAATTTCCATTAGCGCTGATATACCTCTATTAGGACTACTATTTAATATAGTGACACCATACTCAGAAGCAGAAGGATTGTATGGGGTAATTAGCGAAACGTTTCCATTTGTGGTATTTGCTATAACCTCGTGAGGGTGATAGTATGGTATAGAAATATTATGCCCAGAATATCCTCCTGCTATATATTTATAAACACCACCACCAGCACCAGCACTTCCATAAGCTGAAACCGTTATTTCAACTAATAATAATCCAGTAGTGCCTATATTAAACTCATTACTAATATTGAAAAATATATTTGTATTAGAAGCCGCGTCTATACTGAAAAACTTAGAGGTTGTAAATATAGATGAATTAGAGCTACGTATCCTAGTAGTTCCGCTTACATCTAATTTAGCTCCTGGGTTATCAGTTCCTACACCTACGTTACCATCAGAATCAATACGCACTTTTTCAGAACCTACTGTTTTTAAAATTAAATTAGAACCTGCTCCATTTGCGTCAATAACATGAGATGTAGAATCATCCATACCGATGGTCATGAACCTAGAAGTTAAAGAAGATGCCCTTATTTTTATACGTGCATAAGAAGATCCACCGTTAATTACCAGCCTTTCTGTCGGATCATCATTTATTCCTATTCTTCCACTTGAATCAATACGCATTCTTTCGACTCCATTTGTGTAAAAAGATTGTCTTCTATTTCCAGTAGCAGCAAATGTCAAAGAAGCTGAACTAGAGTATATTTCTGCTTGGTTAGATTCATCACTTTTGAAACCTAAATAACCGCCATTTCCATTTGATCCATTTAATTCTAAAATTTTAAAGTTAGATATATTTGATGGATTGTCAGTTCCTATACCTACGTTACCACTGGCATCAATACGCATTCTTTCAGTTGAAGTAGATCCTGAGTCTCCGTTACCGCTAGATCCTGTGTGGAATACTAATTCTCCAAAACCATATCCACTTCCCGATGTGCTTGATGTTGTTTGCACTCCTATTGAAGCAACTTCTTGAGATCCAGACCAATAACCATGATAAAACTTTGCTATCTTGTTTAATCCATTAGAAACTCTGCTTGTACCGCCATATGAAATTAAGTCACCAGCTGTGTTTCCTAAAGAAACATGTAGCTTGCTAAAAGGACTAGGCGTTCCGATGCCTACGTTGCCTGTATTAAAAACAACATCTGCACCTTCGTAAGTTTCAATGAAAAAACTACCTGTTCCTCTGTGAATTATCCTAGAGGTTGTGTTCGCTCCAGTACCATCTCTAATAACTCTTAATCCAAAATCAAGATAAGTTGTATCTCCTGTTAAGTCTAGATAAGCAATACCGTCATTACCTCTACCAGCTCCAACTTCTACGCTGTGAGATGTAGCTGTTGAACCAACTTGCCCTACGTATAAGTTGCCCCTAGTTTGTATGTGACCATTTACATCTAGTTTGCGGTTAGCTTGAGGGCTTGTAATTCCGATACCTACGCTACCTGCTGCATAATCTACATTTAAAGTTGAATCATTGAACCATACACCGTCTGCTTCATTCCAAACTAATACATCACCATCTATTTGAGATGTTATCTTTGTATCGTGTAAGTCATGTACTCCTTCATTAGCTTGTACCCTTACTTGTATCTTACCGTTTGTAGCTTTGTTTAATATAAAAGCGGCTGCTATCTTAACGTTTGGTCCATCAGGTTCTACTGTTGTAAAGTCACCAGGGTTAGCTGGGTCACACCATAATATCTGACCGTTTGCCCAAGTCTCTCCGTTCTGACCATTAGTATTAAACTGATCTAATTGACCAAAGCTTATAACTCTTGCAAAACCACCGTTAGGTATATCCTCTTCTAGTACACCTAAAAAGTATTTAGCCTCTACAGTGCCATTAGCAACCATCTCGTCAATAAGTATATGACCTGAGTTACCGTCAGTACCCACAGCCATAATACCTTTACCCTTTAGTATGGTTGAACCTGTTTCGTTTTTTACGTTAAAGAATACAAAGTCAGACGTTGCTTCAATGCTTGCTTGGTCAATCCATTCGACACCTGTACCTGTAGAACTTAATACTTGACCTGGGTCACCTTCATTTCCATCAGCTCGTAACCTTGCGGTTAAATCTATATCACTTAAAAATTTATTAGCCATTTAATTGGATTTAATTATGAATATGATACTACTTTGTCTGTAAGCCCGTTTTTAGCATCAATTACTACTACTCTAATATCTCCAATGCTATTAGCAATCATTTCTGCACCTGTACTCGAAAATATAATAGATATTGCGTTAACACTTGTATGATCAACATCTGCATGCACAACCTGACCGCTAGCTGTATCATATAGTTGTACGATTAGATTTTTAGAAGCTAAACCATGTGTAAATGACGCTGTACTATTACCTGCCATTGAAGATAAACTTATAAGCGCAGATGCTGTAGCTAATTGTGTATTTGTGTTAACTACTGTTTCTGTAGCAGATGTAATACCTGTAATGTGACCGTATGTGTCAAGAGTTATATCCTGAATGTATGTTCTACCGGAGTTGTTTACCGAAGCCTGGTTTGAGGTATTATAATGTGTATATGTTATTGTGTTATCGGCGCCAATACTAACAGATAATCCAGAAGTACTATCAACCACACCGGCTGCAAAAGTTAAAGTCCCTCCATCGCTTACCGCTTGCGAAGTTAATCCGTCGGAAACATTAAAATTAAAATTATCGTATTCAGTAGGAACAGGTATATTATAATAATTAGTTCCATCATTTGTAAATGTCCATCTATCAGAAACCTCGTTCCAAATCAAAAATACATTAGTTAATGTCCCTCTTTCAACTTCTAATCCTGCATTTTGAGAAGGAGCTATTGTTTCATCTGCATTTAATTTAATAATTGCATCGCCAATATTAACTTCATTAGAATTAATAGATGTTGTAGTACCATTAACCGTTAAGTTACCTGTTATGATTACGTTATCCGGTAAACCAATTTTTAGTTCTGTAGCACTTTCCCTAGTGACTTCTACTTCATTAGTTGTACCGCTAATTGTTATATCATCACTAGTTAGATCGCTACCGGCTAATCTTATAGCTGTAGTATTTTCCGGCACTGCTAAGTCATAAGTAGTGTTTGCTGTTAAAGAAATCCAAGCCGAACCGTTGTAGTACTTTACAGTATCTGAACCCGTATCGTAAATAATAGCAGCTTCTACATCTGATGCGTTTCCAGATGTTGTTTTGTGTAATAATGCGTTTCTAAGTTCAGCACTGCTTTTTAGATCTAAATGCTGTAAAAATGGTATTGCCATGTTTTTTTTAGTTTATGTATGCTTTTCCGCTCTCTTCGGAAAGCAATGTTATTGTCAAGTTGTTTTCGTCTATATATGTTACATCAGCAAAACCTTGCTGCCCGGTTGATAGAACTACAGATACAGCCGGATATTTACCTAAATTATGTGTAACATTCCATGTCGATGCCGCATTATTTTGATTATGCACATAATTTTTGTCATTACCTCCTTCTAACTCAAGCAAAGATACAAAATAATACTGATCTTCGGAAATACTACCGTTACTAGATATGTGTGTAAGACCACAATTATAAAAAGAAGTGTCATTTAAATCTTGCTCAAAACTATCTAATCTAAAATAAGAAAATATATTCTTATTCTTAGTATTTTGGAACATAATTGTCGCTCCAACCATAGAAGACATAAAGTCCACATAATCCGAACCACCTATAGTTCTGTTATGAAACACTAAGTTAGATATGTCAGAGAAATCTACCGTAGCACCAACCTCAGTTGTAAAAGAAAAGCTACCAGGCTTTCTTTCATCACCAATAGCAACAGTGTCATAAATAAACTTTAAAGCATTTGTTTGATCTATTATCTCACTACTATTAAAGTATTCAGCTAAACCGGTTGGTGTAAAGTTTTTAGTCCTTCCCCTTGCGTCACTATCGGTACCAATCCATTTATCCTGACCAGTTATCTTAGTGTCTATTATGTATCTTTTTATTTTTGTCATCTAATCATTTTTACGAACAGCACTACCAAAGAAATACCCAAATATACTAAGGACAATTCCTTCGCATATTCCAATCAAGTGTATCCAAACCTCTTTATTGCTTTCAGGTATTTGTAAGTACACTATAGCATATATAATAAAAGCAAAAGCAAACAATCCAACAACCCCTGTAAGGTTAAACATAAAATCAAACTGACCTGTCTTAGCTTTTTCAACTTCCCTATTTCTTGCTGAATCTCTATCTTCTACTTCTAACCTGTAAAGCTCTACAAGCTCTTTATGGAGACTTTCTCTTTCTTCTGGAGTGATACTATCATCTGAGTCTATAACGTTCTTTAAAATACCTAAAACGCCTTTATCAGGTAATATACCACCTACTAATCCTGGCAACTTCTTTAATAGAAATTTACCAACCTTAGTATCCTTAAATTTTTTCTTTTCAATCATTTTTAAAATTCCAACGTGCCTTATTCTTTCTAGTGTCTATGTGAGTAAATGTGTTATACATACCTACCCCTCCGATATTTATATGACCTGCATCTATTAATTGCTCTACTAAGTGTACAACGTCATCAGGATTCATATCCTTTATGACAATATCACTAGCTTTACCTTTTATATGCTGCGATTTTTTACTTCCACCAACGCTAGGACTCGCATTATGCTCTGGACATCTATATCCACTATTAATTGTTATTGATTTTCCTACAAGTGTTCTAATAACCTGCAACTGTTTTGCTAGGTTTTGGACATTCTCTAAAACATGATCAGGCATCTCACAACCACACTTGCAATCAAACTCTGATTTACTAAAGTTCTTTGTCAGCTTCATTATATATTTTTTAATCGTTCATTCTCTTTTTCAAGGTACTCCACCTTAACTCTTAAAGCATGTACTTCAGCTACTAAATCTAACACTTGTTGTCTTAATTCATCTTTCTCTTGCGAGCTGTGAGCTAACATACTTTCCAAGTTTCTTACTCTGTTTTTAAGGTCGTCTCTATATTGCACACCGTCATTGTTTTGTAGGTCAACTTTCTTTTGTTCTGATTTGGTTTTTAATCTTACTTCTAAATATTTCCAAATAGATGCTGAACCTAAAACACCAACTATTGTTATTATGATTTGAGTATACTGTTCCATTATGACTTCTCTAATTTTTCTTTAAAAACTCTGACAGTATTCCAAAAAGCAAACATTAGGATAATACCCCATCCTACTCTAGAACCTTCAAATAAGCCCTCTACTAAAAGATTAATGACTGTCATGACTGCTACTATAGATGCTAACTGAACTGCTATTAAACGGTACCTTAAACACCCTTTATAGATAACTGCCCATAACTGAAATAATCCAACTCCAATACCACCTAATATAAATACAGGGTTTGGTGTTTCAAACTCTACCACCATAGAACAAGGTAGCGCTACAACGTGACAGAAAGCAATGAGTACTTCATTAGGCTCACTGTCCGAGTACCAAAATAAATCCTTTACCTTATCCCAACCCTTCATTACTTATACGGAAATAATTCGTTCAACTTTTTCCTTCTAGCCTCACATCCACAATCTTTAACTGTTTTCTTAACTAAAGATTCAATGCCTGTTTTTTTAGTAAACTTCTGTATGCTATCTCCTAATCCTTTACTTTCCATATTTTCCTTGTTTTGATGAAGGACTTGACTTTGTTGATCCTCCCTTACCAGCCCATAACTTCTTACATGACCAGTATCTTGCTGTTAATTTATCGTTAGCCGTACTGCACTTGTGACGAGCCTTAAATGAACGTCTTGCAGCTGCTGAGTAGTTATGTCCGTATCCGCTTGCTCCGAAGTGAATAAGTTTCTCTTTTCCACCAGAACAAGCTTTTACCATCTTCTTCTTACCTGCTCTATCGCTTTTCTTAACGACATTGCACTTCATATCTTTTTTATTCGCCATTTATTAAAAATGTTGATATACCCTCTCCGCAAGTATCAAAATTAAACTTAAAAGCAACATTACGACCACCACTAGGACCATTAGGATATGAACTTAGAGTTCTATCAAAATTCAAGGCATCATTCCATTCAATATTTGATATAACTAATGGGTCTGTTAAATTTCCATTCTCATCTAGTAAGTAGTTCCTAACTTGGATATCAAAGTCATTACCTCTACCGTTCGTCTGAACATTTTCAAGAAATAATGTATTTTCTCCACCTCTCAATAAAGATGGATCAAAATGTTTTTGTGTCGTAAGATTTAAAGGACAAGGGAAGTCTACATCAGTGGAGAAAACAGTTACACTTGTATCTGTACTCCCTATAAACATATTAGCACATTGTACACTACAGTTCTGATCTATAGTTCCTATATAGTTGTTTAAATCTTTTTCAAGAACCGAATCCCTATCTGCCCAATCAAAAGCATTTAAGTATACATTAAAGTTATCATCTCTAACACCGTTTTCGTTACAAATCTGAAAAACAAGCACCCTATCCACACAGTCAGGAACAGGTGGTTCACTGTTAAATGGCCATACTTTTGTTGACCCCATGTAAATTTCTTTTACATTGGACTCATTGTACTTTATATTGCCAACTGCTGGTGTAATTCCACTTACCTTAAAATCAGCCATTATATTAAAACATAAATTAAATTATTAACCGGAGAAAATGAAACATTATTATACTCAGCCTGAGTCATTACCCTTATTTCAGTAGGTGTTGTTCCTCCAGAAGAAGAACTACCCTTTATTCTAGAGTCAAATGAAAGGTGATCAACAGAGGTTAAGTAGCCGTCATTATTGCCATTAGCAGGATTCATTGTTATAACACCTGAAGATGTAATAGGGTTAGAACCACTATCCGCAATACGTAAAGGTGTGTTAGTGTCAACCCCAATAGAGGTTAATGTTCCAGCACCCACAACATTACCAGTATCTCCTTTAGGACCTCTTAAGTCTCCTGTGTAAAATACACTGTCGTCATCATATGTTAATTTAACCTTATACTGAGACGTATCGTCAGCACTAGATTCAGGTATAGGGTTTCCTAAGTTATCATAGAATGATCCAAATGAAGATGCTATACCGTATCCCCTAGGTCCTCTAGAACCTGTAGATCCGTTAGCTCCCTGAGCAGCTAATAAAGCCCAATAAGCAGTATCAGTGTCAGGATTTTCAGTTCTACCAGTCGCATCAGCTATACAGAAGTAAGAAGCTCCATCATAAGCAACAGCATCATCCTCTACATAGTTATTACCAGATATCCAAGTACCTTTCCACTCCAATCCTGCTGGACCTACAGCTCCCGGGTCTCCCTTTGGGCCAGGTTCCCCTTCAGGTCCTCTTGTACCTGTTACAGTAATATCTGTAATATTATTCTGCATGTATCCTAGCAGATCTTCCATTAGGTAATTCTTTGTAACAGAACCATTAAAATCTGTACCGATAACCTTGTCATCATCCTGAATAACCCTGTCTACTGTGTAAAGTTTTATCTTACTCATCCTTTATTTTTTTATTTTTGCTTTTGCAGTATTTGAAACGAACTGACGATTCTTACCTTCTTTTTTTTTCTTTCTAGCAGTAGCAGACCTTTCAGACTTACTTAAACTCCTTGCCTTCTTTATAGGTAAGCATCTGTCTGGGTTTTTCTTATTCTTACTTGTACCACATTGTCCCTTAATTGAACCATCTGTACCAATTCTTACCCATTTTTCATCTCGCCACTTCTTTAACTCTCCCACTAGTATTTCTTTTTACTCTTTGGTTTTGACTTCTTTACTTTCTGAGTACAAGGTTTTCCGTATTTTTTCATTTTTTTCTTCCGTATTTAGGGTTCTTACAATATTTACTTGCCGCCATATTCGCATAAGCTGAAGGATACCTATCAAAAGTCTTCTTAGCCCAAGCTATTCCTGATGGACATATCTTATTTTTTTTTGCCATTTCCTCTAGCTTTTCTGTCTCCTTTTGTGTTACTTTTACTTCCTCTATTCTTAGATTGAGCTTCTAGCTTTGGTTTTCTGCCATCCTTATGAGAAACATCCTTCTTATCACCATTTCCATACGTACCAAACTTGTAATTCAACCTATTTAACTCAGTTCTTTTCTTAACTTCGCTCTTTTTTTTGTTAAATTTCTTCTGATACTCGTTTTTCTTCTTCCTAGCCTCTGGATTATCCCTATAATACCTAGCAGTTTTACTTAAAGCCATCCATTTAAATTTTAATGCAAAGATATGTATTATATTTGTATGTATGAAAAAGCGAAAAATGCGCAGAAAGTATGAGCGCAAGAATCCAAAGAAGAGTTACACAGGTGGTTTAAGGAAAAACTACAACAAGAAAGAACCCAATTCAGATTACCTGAAGTTTTTTAGGGTAGTAAGGTTCTGGGCTAAGAGGACCCACGGAGTGGGTCTCGCCGACCTTGAGCTTTTACTATTTTTATACAGCAAAGGACTCTTTAAACGTGCAGATTTTGACGAATTTGCCGAAATATTCCCTTGGGAGAAGGCTAGATTCGAAAGATTACGCAAGGATGGTTGGATTTCTGTTTGGAGGAAGTATGATGGCTACAATGCAGCACTCTATGAGCTATCTTACAAAGGAAAAAGACTGTGCCTTTCCGTATACAAGAAGCTGTCAGGTGAAGAAAAGATAGCAGAGTCACCTGGTGTGAACCCTATATTCAAAAAAAACCCTCCCTACACCGATAAGGTGTACAAGAGGGCTATCAAAAGCATGAATAAATCTACAACACTACAACAACATCCCGCTCAAGAATAATCGAGTACTGATTCTCATCAATAATCATCTTGTGACCAGCTGACTTGTCGTAGTAAATAATATCTCCTTCTTTAATGAACTCAACATTCGTTCCGGGGTTTATAATCTTACCCTTCTTGTACCTGAATTCCTTTGTGTCTTCACCAGTCAGTAATATTCCTGATGATGTTTTCATCTCCTCTACAATCTCCTGTATGATGATGTACTTGTTTATTGCCTTCATTATCTTTTATATGTTACAATTGCGTTAGTAGTAAGTATCGTTGTTGCAACAGATACCGCATTCTTCAATGCATTCTTCGTTACCTTGGCAGGGTCAATAATCCCCATTTTATACATATTACCGTACTCACCATTCTTAACATTATACCCCTCTCCAAACTCATTTATCGATGCTGGATACATCTTGCCTGCGTTACTAACAATTTGTTTAAAAGGTGCGTTCAGTGCGAACTTAATAATTGCCTCAGCTTCATTATTGTCATCCAAGAACTTAGACTCAAACAATAATGATGAACCACCACCAGGTAGTATACCTTCCTCAATCGCCGAACGTACAGCACACACAGCATCCTCAACACGATCATACTTCTCCTTCTGAGCAATATCTGAATCTCCACCTACAAAGACAACACCCACGCCGCCAGATAGACTCGCTATGCGCTCCTTTAAGAAATCTTTTTCTCCTTTTTGTGTTGACCTATCATCCGCCTCTCTAAGTTCCTGTATCCTATCTAAAACTTGCTCAGATCTACCTTCATCGCGAACGATAACTGTCTTCTCTGATGATACCACAACCTTTTGTGCGTGTCCAAGGTCAGCCATAGTAACTAAACTTAAGTCATCACCGGTAGCTTCACTGAAGTACTTAGCGCCCACAGATAATGCGATGTCAGCCATTAACTCCTTAGTCTTGTATCCAAACTGTGGTGGTATGATGTTACAGAACTTTAAGTTATTCTTTACAACGTTCATACCTAGCGTGTTGATCACGTTGTCAGCGCACTTCCCTATAATTAAAAACTTCTTGCCCTGTTGAATGATTGGTTTCAATACCTGCTCAATGTTCAGTATGTTTACAATCTCAAGGTCAGTTACTAGTATATATACGTCATCAAGGACGCACTCGTCGTTTTTTTGGTTGTTGATAAACAGCCTACTGGTGTAACCCCTATCGATCTTAATTCCGTTAGTTACTTCGAAA
>Ga0209555_10002008_pt1 | contig 14800 bp, 16 predicted proteins | sample SaaInl85LU_5_DNA_FD_184643 | JGI IMG/M metagenome (GOLD analysis project Ga0209555, IMG submission 184643) | Marine microbial communities from expanding oxygen minimum zones in the Saanich Inlet - ESP_85LU_5_DNA (SPAdes) (version 2) | ecosystem: Environmental > Aquatic > Marine > Intertidal... | reverse complement strand
AAAAAGAAGCACGAAGAAGATACAAGAAAGAAATGGCTCCCTACAACCCCCCTAACTCACACTACAGTCAGTTCGACGTCTCCGCTTATGACGAAGAAGACATTTACAAGTTTATCGGTAATGGTGGAAAACGTTTTTACTGGCTGACGAGGTACCTGGACCTGGACTACATCTGGTACGACAAAGAGAGAAAGGTCATAGAACTGTGGGGTTCGTATTCGTCACTCCAGAACTTTCAGGCCCATCATGTTTTGGAATGTGAACTGGACTTCGCACTGAAAAAAAGTATCACCGTATAATAAATGAACTTGAAGATTGGGCGACGTAAGTGCCGCCTTTACAAAAAAGATGAACTCGTCGCCATCGCCACCAAGGCTGGTGTTCCCAACGCAGGAAAGAAAACGAAAGAACAATTGTGTACGAAAATGGCCAACATCATGAATAACACCCCCCTCGCGAAGCTTTACCCTCAGAAAGCCAAAGCCAAGGCCAAGTCTAATAATAACATTCCCCTCGCCAAACTTTATCCAGGTGCAGCCAATCGCGTGGCTGCCATGAGAACCCCCAACGTCAAGACGAAAGTGGTCGCTGTGAAAAAGCCCATGACGAAGAACATCGCTGCTAAACGTATCGACGCCATGAAGATGCTCACAAAATACAACAAGGCAAGACTGAAGCAGATGCTCACGACGAACATCGCACCCTCCAAGGTGGTAACTTTGGGTCGTGAAATAGCACGTCTTAAATAAACCTAAGTCATGAAAAAGTTTGCTGAATAGTATCAAAACAAAATGGCTCACAACACCGAAGAAATCAAACGCATCATCAACAAGCCCCAGCATGGGTTCAAGAGACCCTCCCCACGTGTGAAATATAACACTCCTACACCACCTTTTGTACGTCCCACTAAAGGTGTTGTACACGATATTCTCAATCTTCCACAATACGTGGAAGCCCCTCCCAAACCCAAGATATATCAAGAACGGTCGGTTGAATATATTCGACTTTTGAAAAAAAATTACGAATCGTATGGTCTTACACCCAAAGAATTTGACATCGAAGAGCTTCCCCTGCGGCATAAAAAAACCGAAGAACCAGAAAAACATATTGAATATCTCGATCAGGTACAGGTTCGCTTGAATGTTCTCAAGAATGGCAAAGTGCGCGTGAAGTGTGTGACGCATGGTGCTCAACTGTATGACAAATATTACTCCCACGGCAAGGTTCCTCCCATCAAGACACTCGTCGCGGCATATAAAAATCTTGGATATTCCGATGTATATATCGATGCGTTTTCTGAAAAATACAAAAAGCGTCAAGTGTTTGGTAAAAAGTTGGGGAAGATACTCGATACTATTTTCGAGAAATCGGCCAACACAAAAAAGAAAAAGAAGGAGCCTCAACCCAAAAAGGAACCTCAGGAAGAGGAAGAACCTGAGGAGGAAGAACAGGAGGAGGATGGTCCCGAGGAGGATGAAGCGCTCGTCGAAGAGGAAGAGGATGACGTGGAGGTGGAAGAGTTTGTTGATGATGAAGCAGATTTTGAATAAAAATATCAGGATATTATAATGAGTAAAAGACAACGAAATGTTTCACCGACTAGTGGTAGTGCCTCTCGAACTAGTGGTAGTGCCTCTCGAACTAGTGGTAGTGCCTCTCGAACTAGTGGTTCGATGATGAACACGGGGAGTAATAACAATGGAGCGACCCAATCGTCTAATAAGAGTGCGAAAAGTGGGTGGAGTGCCTCTCGAACTAGTGGTTCGATGATGAACACGGGGAGTAATAACAATGGAGCGACCCAATCGTCTAATAAGAGTGCGAAAACAGCAGAAAGTGGAGGGAGTGCCTCTCGAACTAGTGGTTCGATGATGAACACGGGGAGTAATAACAATGGAGCGACCCAATCGTCTAATAAGAGTGCGAAAACAGCAGAAAGTGGAGGGAGTGTAGGATTTAGTAACGGGAACAGTAATCGCTTGGGCCAGTCTCAGAGTAGCAGTTCAAATTATAAATCAGCTGCTTCTTCGGTCAGGAATCAAAGGCAACGAAATGGGAGGACGAACCAAAAATTGAACTCATTAGGACAGAGAATCATGAAAGCTGCGAGAAAAGCTGCGAGAAAAGCTCGGAAAATGGCAGCTCAGAAAATGGCAGCTCGGCGATCAAAAAATATGAATGCACAAATACAAGCTGCGAATGCGCAAAGACGAGCTAATGAAAAGGCAAGAGCTATGAAACAAATCCAAGAAAAAATTAAAGCACGAGAAAAAGAAGCTGAACGACTGAGGAAGGCCGCTAAGAGGCAAAAGGTAGTGAACACACCCGTTCAACAATTCAGGACGGCGGCACAAGGTGCTTCAGCTGTATTGAAGAAAATACTAGAGAGTAAGAAGCAGGCTGCTCTCACGAAATTGAATAAACACGGTGTTCCAGAACAAAATAAAGTTAAATTAAGCAAAACTATCATGAACGCAACTACTAGTAATAAAGTAAATGCTGTAATAACCTTAATAAATACGAATTTTCCGTTAAAAAATACGAATTTTCCGTTAAAAAATAACATAAACACACTTTCCCCGATAGACTTACGCAGACGGGCCAAGGAACTTGGGTTTGGACAAACTGTGTCGGAACTCCAACAAAAATATAAGGGAACTCCGGGTTTATCTCGTCTCAGAGAGGAACTCAAAACGTTTGTCGCTAAAACACCGGCTAAAAGAAAGATGAGCGCGGTGGCGAAAACACCGGCTAAAAGAAAGATGAGCGCGGTGGCGAAAACACCGGCTAAAAGAAAGATGAGCGCGGTGGCGAAAACACCGGCTGAAAGAAAGATGAGCGCGGTGGCGAAAACACCGGCTGAAAAAAAAATGCTCGCGACGAAAGGTTTGTTAAAAGTATACATGGATAAAATCGCTAGGGGTAAGAGGAAACTTATTACTAATGAAATACAAAAAGAAGTGTTGGATTATATAGTGAGGCGCAACCTCTCCAGTGGTCGTAGACTGGCGGTGAGAAAAATAAGCACAGAGACGTTTATAAACATGTTACTCATCATGTGGTTAGATGGGGTTCACGATAAATATATTGACATGACCTTTAAGGATTGGTTAATTGCTTACAAGGCTGTTTTTGATCCCAAAAATTACGAAAGCGACCCATATTTCCAAAAATTGCAACGCGCCTATTTTGCGGAAGACAAGAATAAAAAATTGTATAATATTCTTGACCGTAACGATAATAAGAAACTTAACATATTAAACGGTGCTATATCTGCTACGATAGCAGTAGAATTGGCGGAAACACCCGGTAAAAGGACATTCTTCGCAGAAACGTTCATTAACAATTTAGGGTTCAACGGCCAGACTTTCACAAGTTTTTCAGCGGGTTGGGAAAAAAATTTCAAAACTATAGTCTTACAGAAATACATCTTTTTGCGTAAGGTAAATACTATTATAAACCCCCGTGAATACAATATAAAGTCAAGGACAGAGGGGGATAGGATATTGTTAGCGGTTGATCAGGAATATTCTGGTCGAGAAGAGAGATCACTTTCTGGTATGATATCAGGATCTGATTCCGTTAGTCCGTTAATAACATACGGCCAAGCTTTCGACCCTGGTTCAACCATGATCCCTTTCGGTATAGTGAAAGATATTGAGAAGATAGCAATATCCACGCGGACGAATACTGGTTCCATTACACCAACCACCCCAAGATTCATTTCCGATGCGAGTTATTATTTAGAAGATTTCAATATAGATATAAAAAGTAATGAGAAATCAGTTATAAAAATAGACTTTGATTCGGGAAAGGAAACTGGTAATTCAGGCCTGAAGTTAAACGATTTATCCCTGGAACTTAATGTATCAGCTGGTAATGCTAAAAAAAAGGACGGTGTCAAAGAAAAGATTGCGAAATATTTTGGTGATGCGCTACAGTATTTCATCGCTTCACAATTAACGAAAGCTAGTGAAAGAGATAGAAAAAAAGAAATAAAGGGAGGTGGAACGCGAACATATCATTATTTTCTGGGCAGTGGTGATGGGATGGCCTTATTTGGGTATGATTTTGTTTGCACAAAAATATTTAAGAATGGTGCACCGAATATGGTCATTGATTATTCTGAGGGGAGTATTCCCATAGCCCATATAATTAACATGGATAATACAAAGTTTGTTTTACCCGAAAAAAAACCTGTACCCAGTAGAACAAATTTCAACCAGGGGAGTTATAGGACACAGCCGAACAATAATGGGGGAAACAACAACAACAATGTTCAAAGTAATCCATCCTAAAGCCAAGAATCCCAAGTAATCCACAACATGCAAGTCTTGCGTGCCCCCACTCCCTATGTTCTTCCTCAGCGACCTCGTGCGGAACCCAAGCGTCTCAGTGATTTTATCACGAGCGTCAAGAAGCATGAGGTCCGCGAGGCTCTCATCAAACCCAATGTGAATAAAGTACTCTACATAGACGACAAGGAGGATTCGTTGAATCAATCCAACTACGTGTACACCCCTGAGATTTGGAAAACCATGATTGACAATGATGTCGCATTCGATATTGATCCGAGTGTTCCATTCTCAGTGGGGGATTCTATATCCATGTTTTTTACTTTATTCTTGTTTGGCTATTTCGCCCGAATGCTCTTTTCTCGGGGTGGAGCTGGTGGTCCACCCAATCCCTTCGATACCAACAAGGTGGAATTCGAACTGGAAAAGCACATCCCCACGCGGTTCGAAGATGTTCAAGGTATAGACGCTGCCAAAGATGAGCTGAGTGAGATTGTGGACTTTCTCAAAGAACCTGAAAAGTACATGATCACCGGTGCTCGTATCCCCAGGGGTGCCCTCTTGACTGGTAAACCTGGAACCGGTAAGACCCTCCTCGCCCGTGCCATCGCAGGTGAGTCTTCCGTGCCCTTCATCCAGTGTTCGGGCTCTTCCTTCGTCGAGATGTTCGTCGGTGTTGGCGCGAAGCGTGTCAGAGATGTGTTCGAGATGGCCAGGAAGAATCAGCCCTGTATCGTATTCATAGATGAGATCGACGCCATCGGTAAGAAACGGTCAGCGGGTGGTTTTCCAGCGAACGATGAACGTGAACAGACCATCAATCAACTGCTGACCGAGATGGATGGCTTCGACAACACTTCGCAGATCGTGGTGATTGCCGCCACCAACCGATCGGATATCCTCGACGACGCACTCCTACGCCCTGGCCGCTTCGACCGCAAGATTCAGGTTGCCCTACCGAGCGTGAAGGGTCGCCGAAAGATTTTGGATGTCCACGCGGCCAATAAACAATTGGATGACGAGGTGGACTTGGATGCACTGGCGAAGCAAACTACGGGCTTTTCAGGTGCTGACCTGGCAAACCTCATGAACGAGTGTGCCATCCGTGGTGCCAGGGAGGGTACGGCCATCACACCGACCATCGTGGAGAACGTGTATCAGCGCATCGTCGTGGGAGCGGTCGGTGATGTCAAGTTTTCCATGCGTAAGAAGGAGTTGGTAGCCTACCACGAGGCTGGACACGCCATCATGGGCGTGCTGGTCCCGGAGTTTGACACCCTTCGTAAGGTGTCCATCATCCCCCGTGGCGCGGCGGGTGGCATCACCTTCTTCCAGCCTACGGAGGAGAATGCCGACTCGGCACTCTACACGAAAGAGTATCTGGTGTCGCAGATCAAGGTGGCTCTGGGTGGACGCGCCGCGGAGGAGATCATCTACGGCGTCGACAAGATAACCACCGGTGCCTCGTCGGACTATGCTAGGGTCTACTCCATCGCGCGGGAGATGGTGACCACTTACGGGTTTGGTCAGAGAAACTTTGACGTGAATAACCTCTCCCAGGAGGCTGCACACGTCATAGACATGGAGATCGATGCTCTGGTGGCAAAGGTGTACGCCGAGACCAAGGATACACTGGAGATTCATCTCAGACAGCTCGAGATTGTGAAGGATCGTCTCCTCGAGGAAGAGGTTGTCGAGGGGTCTTGGATCTACAGTCTCTTTGCATGCGAAGATACTTCATGTCCTATTGTGTTTTAAAGATTACCCACGCTTATTAATTAGATGTGTTACCTCGCATGGGACACTGAGACGACGGGGCTTCCCATGACCCGTCAAATTGCTACACCAGAAAATATACATTTGTTTGACCAATGTCGCATCGTGTCTCTCGCATTTGTTTTGTATTCAACAAAGGGGAGGGAACTCAGTTCGTATCACGCTATCGTGTATCCCGACACCTTTCAGGTGACTGCCACCGAGATTCATGGCATCACCCACGACCACGCACTCATGTACGGTAAGAAGTTTGAAGAGATTTATGAAGACCTCGTGAAGGCTTCGAACGGGCGTATCCTCGTCGCACACAATTCAGGGTTTGATGAAAATGCACTCTTCTCAGAGTGCTACAGACGAGGGCTGAGTGTAGAGCCATTAAAGGCTTTGAAGTTTGTGTGTACCCTTGACCTCGTGAAATCAAGATTTCTCAAACATAAGAAGCTCTTTGAAGTGTACAAAGAACTCACGGGTAAAGATTTAGATAACGCGCATAACGCGTTGGCTGACGCGCGTGCGTGCGGTGAAATCTACCCCCTTCTCCGCGACATGGAACGGACCTTCAAACCCCTGGGGCTACCCAGGGTTGTGTTGAAGGCGTCTGAGGTGGCGAGTATGATTGATAAGAATAGATTCAAAAAACCAGATGAAGTCATGATGAACTTATGGGCCAAGTATTCTCCAGAGACTTTTATAGGGAAGACGAAGGATCAGTTGGCTCTCGAGGTCATATCCGCATCTCCTATAGCCAGTGATCTTCTCGACGATGCACAGCGTTTCAGATCCATCGATAGTTCATCCGTGGAGCAGAAGGCTCGGGCCATCACGAATCAATTGATTTCCCGAAGTGAACTCGGGGGTGAGAAACTTGAAGCTGCAAAGGAGTACATACGTAAGACACTTTACACAAATCACGGTAGCCGTCACGAGGACAAAACTGCTGAGAGTAACCCTTCGTTCAAGGTGGATGATACCTTTTATAGATATGAGGTGTGTACTATAAAAGGTACTAGGTACGAAATTGTCGGAAGAATAGATAGACTCGTATCAAACGATGACGGAAGCCTCACTATCATTGAGATCAAGAATCGCACAAAATGTCTTTTCAAGACAGTCCGTGATTACGAGGAAGTGCAATGTCAGACGTATATGGAAATGTTGAATATTGACTCATGTAAACTCATCGAACAATACAATGACCAGATGTGCACTCACATGATCCATAGGAATAAGGAGGAGTGGGACACTCTGGTTCTCCCGAAACTTAGAAACTTTTGTGAATGCTTTCACAATTTATTATCTATGTAAAATAGTATGAAGAAGATATTAATAATCCTTATTCTTGCAGCCATCATTGGTCTCGCAGTATATTATGGAACCATGAAGAAGGACGATGATAAAGGTGGCAGCAGCGGCGGCGATGGAGGTAAACCTGTGACCCCTGTTCTGCGCGACACCCCAGAGACCATGCGTAGTGCATCAAGTGTTTGGGGTGGAGAGCCCATAGGTGCAGGGCACGGTAGGGGGCGTTTAGATTCTAAACAAGCATGGTCGGCGGGAAATAATACAGTTGGTGAATGGTACCAAATTGATAACGGTGTAGAGGGAAAAATAAAAGGTATCGCCATAAAGGGGCGGGGTGATCAGTGGAGCCAATACGTAAAGACATTCAAGGTAAAGTACAAGGGTAATTCGGGGACGTGGAAGGATGTTGAAAAGGGGAAAATATTCACTGGTAACACCGACCAAAACACCAAAGTCGATGTCAATTTCGCAAATCCCATAGTTGCCAGGTACATTCGAATATACCCACAAACGTATGAAAGTCACATGTCCCTACGCGCTGATATTATATCTGGTAAGACGATGACCAATAAGAAACCTACCATTGTAGATGTACCATACTCTGGGCATAAATCATCTGGAAATTGGGGTGGTGATAACATAGGTACCAGTCACGGATCGGGGCGTTTGGATTCGGCACAGGGATGGTCTGCTAAAACGAGTGTTGTCGGCGATTGGTACGAATTGAATCTCACCACCCCCACCGACGTGTCGGGTGTGGTTATAAAGGGAAGGGCGGACGTTGGTCAGTATGTGACGTCCTTGAAAGTAACTTACAAGAATGCTGATGGACTATGGGTACCTGTCGACAGTGGGTATATTTTTGAAGGGAGTTATGCTGGTAACAGTCAGGCGAATATATTTTTCAAAAAACCGGTAAAGACGAGCGCTATTCGTATTTACCCGCAGACGTGGAACAATCATATGTCAATGCGCGCGGGGCTCATCACTGGGAGTGAAACAACCGAGGGATACATGATTCAACCTGATGAATATGAATATGAATTGGAAGGTTTTTCGTTTTAATAGAACCTAAGTGGAGATTAAAAAACTAGAAGTTAAAACTAAAAATGCAATACACTCTCATTCACGTGTGCGTCGGCAACCACATCCTCGACCGTTCTGTCTTTTTTGACAGACGGGAGGCTGAGGCTCGTGCTCAGGAACTGTCTCGCGAAAAAGTGTGGAACATAGATGGTGCGGTATATTTCGGTGACGTGTGTATCAAGATGTTTGACCTTGATACACACGTGACTTCTGATGTATAAAAATGAAACGTTCTCAAGGATAGTTTAGCACGAAAACATAAGATAAAAACTTGGAGTATTGTGCATGGAAAGTGTCGGAATAACAATATGGTGAAGAGTTAAAAAAGAAGGCCTATAATATAGAAATGTACGTGCGCAAAGTTATTTGCGGTCAATTTGGTATTTGTGAGGGCGACCCCAAGGACACGTTCACACAAACACCATACGACGAGTGGTTGTGGGTAAGAGATAGACAAAAGTATTCTGTTCAAGTAGAGGGTACGGTGAGACGTGTTCTTTTTTGTCAAATTATATCTCACGAGGAGGTGACCCTGTTGAACAAGGGTGTTTCTTTACCTCATGTAGATCGTGGTACACACGTTCCAGAAGTGGAGATGATTTTTGGAAGGTGCGAAGCGTCCATGCGATTTTTAGACGCTAAGCATCGTGACTACGTCAACAACTTAAACCTTAAAAATGGTGATATACTCGCCATCAAATCTGTAGCTGGTAGCGGAAAGACGACGACTCTCTTAAAACTAGCAGAAGTTCATAAAGCCAAGAGGATTTTGTACCTCGCATTTAATAAAAGTCTCATAGAAGAAATCAAACAAAAGGCTCCGTCCAATTTACACCCCCGAACATTCGATTCTCTCTTGTACAACATCATCACACCCCGACCAACGAACATCATGGATGTCAAACCTCACACCATAAGTAAGATTGTTCCTTGGTTAGCCAACAAGCCGTGGAAGATGAAGGAGAAGTACGCTTACATGTTTGATGCTTATTGTAACCAGATTGAACATAATAGTCCTGAGATGTATGCGAGACACAAATACAGAAAACCCGAAAAGATTTTACACAGCATGTGGGAGGATGCAGTCAGGAGGAAATTTCAGACGTTTGGGACCATCCGTAAGATGTGTCACGATGGCCGCCTGTGCAGAGGGGTAATAGACAAACAGTACGACATGATATTCATAGACGAGAGTCAGGACTTTGACGCTCTCATGTTGTCGATTCTCATCCGTGACACGACCATCCCCAAGATATTCGTCGGAGATCCGATGCAGGCGATTTATCAATGGCGTGGGGCTATCAATGCATTTGAAAAACTTCCCAAATACGCAAAGATTGTAGAGTTTTACACGACATTCAGGGTTGGTGAACCTGCGTGTAGTGAGATACGTAACAGATTCGAAAATTGTTGGATGATTCCAGGGAAATCCCACGGGACTCGTTTGGTCAGTGAGGGTACACCGAGTACCAAGTACACTTACCTCTTCAGATCCTGGCGAGGGCTTTTCGAGACTGCGCGACACACGAATAACATATGGATTAATGAGTTTGATAAACAATCTTCTTACATGAAACAGTTGAGTGAAAAGTTGAAGAAGTTTGAATTGTCTGATGAGGACAGGGCGAGGTTTTCGGACGATCTCCCGTATTTTCTTCTATCGTTGGGTCACGGGGAGTTAGAGAATATGTTGGAGAACATAGAAAATAACATCGTTCCCAGAGACCAGTGTACATGTGAGATGTTCACCATACACGCTTACAAGGGACTCGAAGATGACATCGTAAAGGTGCACAACGACATTGATTTGGAGAATGAAGAAAACTTGTCCTACGTGGCACTGACACGTGGCAAGTCTCTCATTATCGAGAAGCCAGAGGAGATGAAGGTGACCAACGCATTTGAGAAATATATTTTGGAAACATGTTCTTTTAGATGAACGAAATCGAACCTAAGTCGAGATCAAAAATGGAGGAATCAACAAGAAACAAACATGGACGTCGCTTCCCTCCTCGCTGAAATCGAAACGCTCAAGGCCGAGATTGCCCGTCTCCGCGCCCCCAAGAAGTCTGTTAAACCGATTCGAGTGCCATGTCCTGGCATGACTGGAAAAGGTGTACAGTGCAAGAAGTATTGTGTAGATGGTCTAGACTCTTGCAAGGTTCATAGCCGCCCTCCCAAATCCCCCAAGTCCCCCAAGCCCCCCAAGGCCCCCAAGGTTGTCTGTACTGGACTGAACATGAGGGGTAACCCATGCAAGAGAAAGTGTATTGATGGAGAAACCTTCTGTGATCGCCACGACCCCTCCGCCCCCCAGAAGGAGAAGAAAGGAAGGGCGAAGGCGAAGAAGGCGACCCCCCTTCACAATCACAAGATTGGTGAGGAACCACTCGTTCCTTGCGGACTGTGTGAAACACACGGTGATATGTTCGATGAGAACGTGACTAACGTCGATATGGTAGGAGAGTGGGAGATTGACGAGGATAAAATAGTGGACCTGATTGAGAACTTTGAGATTCCTGAAATGTAAAAAAAAAGTATTATAAACATATGATAGTTATACTTCTTTTAATAATCATTGCAGTTACTTTTGCATTATATATGTTAGGTTATATACCAGGAACAGATAAGTATATTTTGAGAGTGACTAAACTCAATCTTCTGGAGGATATGGATATAAATGATATCAATGACATATGTAGGGTTTATAATCAACTGGATTTTGATGAAATAAAAGCTACAGAAGACAAACAGTACCTGACTTTTACTGGTATGAAGACAGTGGCCGAAATAGTAAATGATGATGAAAAATTGGAGAGTTTAGAGAAGGGGAAAGTCTGTCAGGATATAAAAGACAAAAAAATTATTGACGAAGACGCATTCCTCACCAAAATGAAGGAGATTGGAGTGAGCGATGATAACCCCACCAAGAATTGTTCGGCTTACATAAACTTGGGTTTACGCGGTGTGATAAGGGATGGTAAATTACTATTAGCTGAGGATGCTCTAAAAGACCATTATCCTAAATTTGCGAACAACGTTGGGAGATGTAGGGAATGAAAAAAAAATCTAGTACATTATAAATGATTTTCCTGTTCATAAAGCTATTTATATTTGTGACCATAATTGCAGTGATTGGTGTCACATTGTATTATGTTTCTAAAATGGCTGGTAAATCTGGTAATTCCGAGGAGAATACATTACCCATGGGAAGATATGTGAAATTGATACATACCACTGATAAGACTGCAGTTATAAATCTTTCAGAACTCGAGATCTTTGTCAAGGGTGGTACAACGAGTATAGCCACAGGGAAAACTGTCACGGCTAGTTCATTACACGGTAGCTTTGGTTCTTTACCTGAACTTGTAGATGGTAATTTGGAAAATAACACACACACAGGCGGGGCAGCTACCGAGTTTGATTACTTACAAGTTGATTTAGGATCTGTACAGGAAATTGAAAAGATTAAGATTACAAATAGAAACGACTGCTGTAAAGAGCGCGCTCAAGGTGTGAAGGCGGTCATATATGGAGCTGATGGGACCACTGTCGTTAAGGAGACACCAGCTATTACAACGACTGCTGACACGTATACTTTGACTTTCCCAGGGGCTATATGGTCCTAACTTTCGTATTATTCAGTGAATGGCGAATAAAATGTTAGTATACTTCAAATGAAAAAAGGAGTTATCATACTATTGGTGTTGATTGTTTTTGGGGGGATTGCGGCTGGGGTGTATTTTGGAACGAAGGAAAAAGTTGAAGAGAAATTTAAGGATGTAAAAGATGAGGTTGTACCGGATTTTATAATTCATAAAACTGGTGACAGGGCTTTTGGAGACTTATCACTCGTACCTAACGAAAGTCTCGAGAAGTGTCACGAAACGTGCAAGGGAAATAAAGATTGTATAGGTGTGTCTTATAACAAGACAGATAAGAATTGTTATCTAAAGGGAACAACCGGTGGGGGGTCGGGTGCTACTGGTCATATTAGAATACAATACGATACATCTCCGTATCAATTTTATTATAAAACTGTTCCAGGATATGAAATTAAAGGTGCTGGGGATAGAGTGGCTGGTGATATAGAAGGGATGCCAGTCACAAAAGAAACATTAAAAGATTGTGGAGCTGTCTGTGACTCTAAATCAAATTGTGTTGGATTTTCCTATAACAGTCACGCAAATAGATGTTATGCGAAGAAGGCTGAAGGTCTTGCAAAAGATTATAGTCAAAACACTTTTCAATATTATGATAAGAAAACGGCATAAAAGTGAAAGGTTATGTAAGTTCATATATGAGTGATCCTATCAGAAAGGTGATGAACATCGTGGATGCGAACAAGGACAATATGTCTGAGGGAGAATATTTGGAGATATGTAACAATTTGAAGTTGATATATGCTACGGGGGACAGTGCGAAGGATATGTATTTATTGAACGTGACGAACGATTATTTGGAGGCATTGGAGACTATAGAGACGCTGAGGCACGAGATCGTGAGCATGAAGAGGGAGTTATTGAGGGCGAGGGTATCTAGGTTTGAGCACGTGTCGCGACCACTGATGGAGTCGGGTGGTATTTTGGCGACTATTTTGGGTGGCAGGTGAAAATATATTTACTTGTAATATACCCGATGAAGGTGGCACCATAGCATGGTTCTACATCTATACTACTCGGCGGGGGTGGTGCATCCACGAATGCCATTCTTTTTCTGAGAGTGTGAACGGGTAAAAGATTACATGTATTGTTATTAAAAGAGCCTAAGTGAAGGGGTCCAAATGAGATTTTTGATTGTCAAGACTTTATATGTTTGGATGAACCTAAATATATATCACAAAAATGGAAAGTATCAGACAACTTCAAGAACTGTTGGACACGAACGCGGAGGGGGTGCAAAACAATGATTATCTCAAGATGTGCAATCATCTGAAGGGGTTATACGAACATTTTAGGGATCAAGAGGAACTAAGAGAATACACGGAAGAGGTGGATATAAATGTGTTGGAAGACAAACTTACTGAACTAACGAGAAAAATAATTGAAGAAAGTGAAAAAATGTGGAAGTTCAAATCGGCGAGAAAGATAAGTCCCCGTGTGCGTGAGTGGGTGTGGGACAACTGTGAAGAGTCTGGGGATTATTCAATTTTTGGGAAGAGTGTAGAAGAGTACAACAAAGAGGCTGTCGAAGAATATAATAGAAATATTTTTCGAGAGAGATTGGTACACGCGAATAAAATATTAAAAATGAGAAGGGAAAGGAAAGAAATATACAAAGTCATTGGATTTTATTACACTTATAATGAAGATGCATGTGTTTAAAAAAAATAGTGGGTTTTTATATGGCGTTGTCAATGGGAACAAAAGCTATAATTTTCACAGGTTCATTGGCAACCGCATGTTTAGTAGATTTTATAAAATATTATAAAAGGGTTACAAAAGTATGACTTTGCCTAGATACGGCCGCGAAGTGAATATAAATGTCTCAGCACCCCCATTCCCTATTTCGAGTGGAAAAAAAAATAATGTTAGTATACTTTAAATGTCAAAAGGAGTTCTCATACTATTGGTGTTAATTGTTTTTGGGGTGATTGTGACTGGGGTGTATTTTGGAACGAAGAACAAGAAGGAAAAGGGTGAGGGTGGAGGTAATGATGGAAAAGATAAGGATGCAGGAAAGGTGAAAGAGTACCCTCCGATTGGTATAGCTCCAGCAAAGGATTGGGTACGTCCTTCTATAATGACGGATTCTTATACTACGACACTTTCGGGTGCTGCGTATGGTAATGGAACCTATAAAGCAACAGTTACGGAAGGTGGGGTATATGCATTCGGTTCAGACTCGAGTGAATGGCCACCTTCTGGAGCATTCGATAAATCTGGTGGTGCGAAGACAGGGGGTAGGAATGGGTATCATACGAGCTCAGGTTCTACTACATTTAAACTTGATATCGAACTTCCCGATAGCATAGTTTTAAAGTCTTATAAGATTTCTATGCGTGATGAGTGCTGTTCAGAACAAGTACCAAAAGATTGGACGATAGAGGGTAAGAAAAAGGGAGGTACCACTTGGGAGAAGATTGACACGAAAGTTAATGAGACAAATTGGAAATTTAAAGAAGAGCGAGAGTATAATATTACTAGTAATACTAAGGATTTCGATACTTATAGATTGAACGTGACGGCGAACAATGGTGATAGTAGTTATTCGCATATCGGTGAATGGAAATTATTTGGTAGGAAGTCGACCTAAGTAGAGCAGAACGAACTCGAACTCGAACTCGAACTCGAACTCGAACTCGAACTCGAAGTAGAGCGGACTGATGGAGACTTTAAGGG
>Ga0209555_10002007_pt1 | contig 14800 bp, 2 predicted proteins | sample SaaInl85LU_5_DNA_FD_184643 | JGI IMG/M metagenome (GOLD analysis project Ga0209555, IMG submission 184643) | Marine microbial communities from expanding oxygen minimum zones in the Saanich Inlet - ESP_85LU_5_DNA (SPAdes) (version 2) | ecosystem: Environmental > Aquatic > Marine > Intertidal zone... | reverse complement strand
CTCTGCAGTGGCTAGCAAGGACCGATCAATTCCAGATGGAGGGATTCACCTACACCTGGGTTGGCTCCCCGCTCCCGGATCTCTTCGTCGCCGCCCGGCTCTGTGAGATGATCTCTGAATTCCAGACGATCTTCTCTCCGGCGGTGACCCAGATCCCTATCGTCCATGCGCCCATCTCCCCGTTCTGCCTCAACTGTCGTGCGAGTATACAAGTGGGCGTATACCATTCGCCTGCATACGTTGCACACTGCACGAATTGTCTCCCCCTCATGGTAGGGGTGGCAGCGGCATCTCGGACCATCCGGCTGCTGATGGACCTCTACGACTCGGCGACTAAACCCGAAACGGACGTAGGCCCCAGCGGGGAGGAGGGGAAGGCCAAGCCCACATACCGCCCGAACTCGGAGAGCCGGAGGGCGTGCCAGGCAATCATGGATCTGGGCCCTCACCCCCTGCCATGGCTGATATATAACGCGTACCCGCATGGGGGCCAGACGCTCAAGCCCGGCCCCAATGTACTCCAGTCTTATGTCGAGGACTTCACGGCACGCACATGCTGGCTAGCCCAGCGGATCGCAGGTGAACCGTCCGGTCTGGTGGCTGCGGAGGCCATCAATGCCCACTGGGCTCTGATGCACGCGCTATCTAGCGACGCGCGGACACTTGAGACCTACCTACGCCGTTGGCCCACTGAAGCCGCAGAGCGCTCTGACCGAAATGTGCTACACAACTCGACCCTCCCGTCTCACCTGCTCCCACTCTCGAGAAAGCGCGAAGGTGAGGTCGGCCGGAACACTCACTCCCCGAGCTCTACTGCTCGGTCAGGGAGATCTGCACTCACCGAACATGCGGTGGACACGTCCGCACATACGGTGGACCGTCGCCCGGCGGCCTCTCTCCCACGGTCGGGCCGCGGCGGAGATGACGAGGCCATGCTTGTACACCTGCCATCTGGTCGTCCTCCGGACGTTCACGCGCCGCCGACGCCTGAGGCGTCGGCGGCTTCACCATGAACCCCCAGGAAGGGCCCCCGGACAAGGCCGGGGGCCCATCATCCCCGACCCAATTAGGGGGTCGGGGAGGAGGAGGAGGAGTGGTGGGCTCGGCGCAACCCCCGCCGACTCACCCTGCTGCATCCGTCGGCCTCTCGATGCCGATGGCACCAGATGCAGCAACCTGGGCGGGGACCTCGGATATTACCCAACCGCAGCCTGGTGACGGGAGTGGCCCAATGGTGCTGGACCGCCCTGCCACATATGCTGCGCCTGCAACCCGACTGAATCCAGGAGCCCCGTGTCCCCATCACACGGCGCCGATCCAGTCTGATGCAGCTAGCGATCTGGAGGATACTAGAGCCCTGGGACCTGGCCTCCGACACGACCTCCACCGCTACCATGCCACTAGTGGAGGGGACATCGAAGTCATCGGCCTGCTGTTCAGCGACATCGCCAGACAGCCTCTCCCGATGTCGATCCTTCTCCAGATTCTTGCACTCGACGACGTCAACGCGCACAGCGGAGCCTCTCTTGAACCGATCACGGTCTCTGAACCCCAGCTCCGGGACGCACTGACACAATGCCTCGATCACAGTGACTCGCGAGAATCCCTTCAGTGGATACTCCAACGACACACCCAGCGGCTAGCCCACAGGACAGCAGTCTTCCAGTCCTTGGAAAAGGACCTGGCACGGCTGCACCTGTACGTCAGGGGCAGCCTGGAAAAGATCGAGGCATTCTTCGCCGACCTCATGCCCAGCCCACATGCGGGGAAACCCTTGCCCAAGGGGATGACCCATGCGGTTCTGCGCGTCGGCCCCGCGGCCACTAGCTGTAGCCTGCCGGCCCTCCTGCGCTGCTTCCACTGCTTTTTGGAGCCAGCTAGCTCCTCGGAGGAGCTCCTACCGATCATCCAAAAGCACGCTGGCGGCCCCACGACTGTCGGACCCTCGTCAGATCACAGACCACAGCATGATCCACCCTCAGGGCCCACGGCGGAGATCCCAGGCATGGCACGCCACCTCAGATCCCTTCTCCACGCCTGGTGTGTGGAACATGAGGCCTGGGGTGGCCTCCGAGCAGCTGTAGGACCTGTCCCAACCCTGCACTGGACGTCTTGGACAGAGAGCACCTCGACGGGGTGGGGAGGAGGCCGACTGGCCCTGATCCGCTCCTTCTTTGTCGCCATGAACTCCAGCGACATGCGCAACTGGTGTCAGCAAACCCTTGGCAGATTCCAGGACCTAGTGAGCTTTACGGGGGACCGGCTGTTCGGCCCCACCAACCCGATCTCTGAGCAGCGGGGCGCACGTGGCCGGGCTCCCCCAACCTCATCGAGACTTTGGCAGATGTACGCCAGGATCGACAAGCCTCTTACGGACGTGACATCGGAGGCGCCCACCGCCGCTGGCATCCCGGGTCTTTGCTCCCTAGACCCCTCCCCGGCCCCTCACCTGTCACGACTACAGAGCGACTGGCTCTCTCTCCTCTGCACTACTGGCGCTTTCAGCCGCCCACAGGACGGCTATAACGTCCTCCTCTGGAATTTGGGACCTCACGGCTTCGAGGCCTCGCGAATCCAGGTGGAGGCCCTGTTCGCTGAGAATCGCTCGGTCATCTGCCTGCAGGACCTACGGATCCCGAAGCGGAAATGCCAAGAGATCAAGGAGGATCTTGAGCGCCGCTTCCACTACAAGATCTTCATCAGCACAGCGCAAGTAGCTAGGAAAGTAAGCCGCCGCAATGGTGGATACCACTTCACTACACTTACGGCCTTGAATAAAGATGTAGTCAGCAGCTCCACGTCATTTGTCCTTGGCGATACCGGCACCACCCCCGGTACCAAGAACAAGCACCTCCGGTACTCAGAGGCTGGACGCACCCTGTGTCTCTCGGCCACCCTGCACTCGGGCCAACGCATTCATGTCCTCAATGTCTATCAGTTCACAGCAGCCCACCCCTCCCGCCAGCGGAGGCTCTGGTCGAACCTAGAACGCTGGATACGAAAACACAAAGAGGACAAGATAGTGCTCCTGGGAGACTTCAACAGCACCTACCCAGCTGGTAGGGGACTCCACGGGGTCACCTGGCGCAACGTGGGCAGGTACCGTCAGTCTGGACTCTCGGAGCTCACACAGCCTGAACTCAGTGACGCCTTGCGGCCCAACGGGAATCGCTGGCGGGAATGCTCGGACCCCTCCAGTACGGGGCCAGTTCTGTCCCCACGGACCAACCCTGAGCCTTTGATCTCGGAGACCGATGAGTTTAGCCCTGCAGACTGGCTGAGCCTTGGTGTTCCCAACCTGTGCTATACAGACCGCTTACGAGTGGGAACCCGTCTCCTGGAGCCGGCAGCACCGAAGCGCCACACCTTCAGCATGGACCAGTGGGCGGAACTGTCCCCCCCCCTGGGACTTTGCTGGGAAGTCATCGGCCACGCGAAGCCCAGTCACGGCGAGGAGATCTGCAATGACGCTCTACGTGCTCTCCTACGATCACACTTGGAGCTCAGTCAGCGAGACCTCGACAACCTGAATTTAAAGGTTAAGAGCGACTCTTTTATTCACCTCTGCCCGGAAAACCTCTTCCTACGCCCGATCGCCCACGCGCCTCCCCCGAGCAGATGCTTCCTCCGGGCTGCAGGCCACATCTTTGTCCCGGACGGCCAGCTCGGGGCCCTGCGCTCGGGGTACAGCCGGCCCCTCCACTCGACGATCCAGCGCGCCGATACGATGTTTGCCAGCTTTCTCTCTCGCACCGGAGGCTCTTGGACCCCGGCCTCTGGCCACACGTGGAAGAACCAGCAAGGCAAGGCGGCCACCCTGGACCACGCCATCCTGTGGAATCTTGTGTCGGACTTGGCCCCGAAGGTTCGCTGGCCCAACATGCGGGGCCAAGCCACCCCAGGGACGTCTGACATGAAACACGACCATGCCCAGCTGCTCATCTCGCTAGACCACTCGGTTCTGCCGCTGCCCCCGCCGCCTAAGGCCAAGCCGTGCCGCGCCCCAACCTTCGATCCGGTCCTGTTCAAGTCCCTGCAGCCACGCTGGCAGCGGGAGGTGGCTACCCTGGTCGAAGGCCCCCTGCCCACCCCGACACTGCACCCACCAGGGGTGCTGTACTGGAGACACCAGGAGGACTGTCAGACCATGCTAGCGGCTGCACTGCGCCTCCAGGCGCGCGCCCGGGCCTCCAACCGACGAAAAAAGGAGAGGCCCCCCGACAGAAGCAAGCAGCAGACCCGCGTGCGCCGAGACTTGCTCTTACTCGAGGCTGCACTTAAAGAGACGGCTCTATCCCTTGCGAACCCCTCTGGCGGTATCCCACGTGCCACTCGTAGAGCTCTGCAGCTCCTCCACCTGGGGCAACTCACGATCGCGGAGGCGGAGCTCATCTGGAGCACCCTGTGGTGGAAGACTCTTCTCCTCCGGGAGATGGACACTCGGCGCGACCACTTGTCTGTAATCGCCAAAGCCCAAGCACATGACGACCAGCAGTCCCTCCGGCGGAAGTATCACTGGCTTTTCGACAATGGCATCAAGGGGGTCCGGAAGGTCCTCGGCAAGTTCGGCCCTCAAGGTTCCCTCTCCTCAGCCAGGCAACGGTGCCCAAATGGCCTCTTCTGGAAGATGCGCCCGGATGCCTGCCCCGATACCATTCTCCAGTGGACACAGCAACTCCCCATTGACCCTGCTGCCCACCAGCTGCACTGGGTCACCGGAGGGGTCTCTATCACAGTGCACGTGCTAACGGACCTCCTGCCGCTGACTCGAAATTGCCTCCGCCTTCCTCTTCCGATGGGACTGCTTCCCCCGTCACTGACTTTCCACACCGGCCCATGGCACGGAGAGAATCTCATGACGGCCTTGGAGTTTTTCTTCCAGACTAACGCCTACCACCCGGCTGCGTCATGCCATCGCTGCCTCCATCAGGGTGGCGTACCACTCACAGCCCTGGTCTCTGAGGGCTCAGACGAGGAACCGGACCCTATGACAGCACACGAGGCAAGCGAAGCAGAGCTGGACGGCGCCCACCCAGCCCTGTCTGAGGCGACGGCCACTGACCTCGCGGCCAATCAGACCCACAAGGACATGCCACCCTCCCCGATGGCGCTGGACGCGCCCTCGGCCGGCCACGCGGATCTCGCCGGACCGGGTCCTGGACCACAGTCGCACCTTACCCTCCTCTCTACCAGGGGACAGTATACCTATGCGAACGTGCCCCCCACCTCGAGGCCGATATACCGCCGTATCATCCACCTCTGTGAGAAGTGTCTAGAGAGAGGCGAGAAAGACCCTATGGCAAATTTTCGCCATAATCGACGACAGGTTGCGTCAATGGAATTCCTCGACAAGTGCAAGATCTTCAACACCAGAGTAATCCCGAAGGGAGAGTCCATCACGGCCGAGGTCTCCCCGCAAGCCTTTGCACGCTACCTCAACAGGCTGGCGGCACGTAAAGCATGCGGGCAAGACGAAGTTCCAGCTGAAATCCTCAAGAACGGGCCTGCCCCGTTCAGAGAGAATCTCCGGCTCCTGATCAACGAGGTACTTCAGTCCAGATGCAAACTCGGCCCGGAACTGTTGGACTCCAAGGTGGTGTTAATTCACAAGAAGGGGGACCAAGAATCACTGCGCAATTATCGGCCAATTGCGCTACTGACGTCCACCTATCAACTGATCAATATCATCCTGGCTGACCGACTGCAGGCCCTCGCTGAGAAGCACCGTCTCCTCGAATCATCTCAGTTTGGCTTCAGGTGGCTCACCGGCGTCTCTAATAGTGTGCAGAAACAGAATTGGCTTCTCAAACTGGCAAGCACTGGCGACGGCACGCTCATCCGAATTGACCTCGACTACCGGAACGCTTTTAACTCTGCTGGCCACGCCTGCCTCTGGGCAGTCTTGGAAAAATTCGGAGTGCCTGACATCCAGCTCCTAAAGGACTTCTATGACCAGGCGAGCATGAGGATATGTGCAGGGGCGGAAACATCCGCGGGCATTTTCATGGACACCGGCACCGCCCAAGGCTCGGCCTTGTCCCCGCTCCTGTTCATCCTCTTCATCAATGCACTCCTCCGCCTCTTTGACCAATCGGGTGTACACCATGGCGTCAAGGGAGCCCCCAGCTTCAATCACCTGGCCTTCGCAGACGACCTGTCCCTGTATGTGACGTCGCAGCGGGACGCGGACATCCTCCTCCAACGCGTCAAAGCATTCGAGGACTGGAGTGGACTCCAAATCTCACGCTCCAAATCCTTTGCCACCGGCTCTCTCAACGGCGCCGGGGCTGCGCGTCGGGCAGCCGACGCTCGACGGCACCATCAGGTCCGCAGCACCAGAGCTGAGTCCACCACAGCACCTGCGCACGCCTGCGACTTACTGGCCATGGAGGAAGACGACGAGGGCAACCTCCTTCGTTTTCAGACCCAGCGGCCTGATAACCGGCGGATCCGCTGCTCCCAATGCACCCGGACGAAGTCGGCAAAGCTTTTCAGACACTATGCGGAAACTCTTGAGGACGGCGTTTCCACTTGCTTAGCCTGTCGGGCTGAATGGACACCATCCGGAATCAACTATGGAGGCGAAGCCCTCCCCGTGATCCCCGGCTCCACCCCGACCCGCTTCCTCGGCATCCACGGAGACATGCGTGGCGACTGCTCGGCGCAAATCTCGATCGTTTTTCAGCAAACCGCCTCTATCGTTGCCTTCCTGCAAGAACGAAAGCTCTCACCCCGTCAAGGTCTGAGCCTGGTCTCCATGACTCTCCCCTCGTTCTTGCGCTTCACCGGAAGCCTGGTCCCCTGGAGCAAAACACAACTCCGCAAATTGGACCGCCTATGGATGCACGCCTACAAGTTAGCTCTCTGGATCTCAACCAGCACAGCCTCCTGCCTTCTGAAGTTCCCGGACACTATGGGTGGCAGAGGCCTGGCCACGCCGCTCGGAATACTGTGCCAGGCGGTCTGGGGACACCTGGAGAGATGCTGCATGCAATATGGGGGCCTCTTCGACCTGGCCCGAGAAGAATACAAGGAGTCCTTAACCTCCCTGCAATGCTCCTCACTGTCGGAAGTCCAAACAGCGCTCAAGCATCGACAGATCCCCTGGCAACGGACTATGGAGAACCGTTTCACCTTCGCGTGCTTCCTCTCCCTCCAACTCAAGATTCAGGTTGAGTGGGATCCTTTCGCTCCCGACACCCTCCGGTCCGCGAGCTTCATCCAGCTAGCCCAGCTCCTCCTTCAGCACGGCACCGAGCTGGCTATCCCTGGCGGTCCCCCCGAAGCGCGATACGGCTGTGAGACCGTTGACGAGCTCAGCGGCACCTCCACCTGGCGCGACCGGACCTCCGGTCAAGTTGTCACTCTACACCGTGCACCAGGTGCGGGCCATCTGGAACACTCGTCGCTGAGAGACATCATCACCCTCAACTTCCCTGCTGCCCGGGACCTGGACCAGCTCCAAGCACTAGTGTCCGGCACACCCCTTTGTGAGACTCATGGATCTAGCAGGACGGAACATCAGCTTGCTGGCGTACCGTTCCTCGCAGTCACCAAGGCAGCAGAGACGGCAGAGGCCGCAAGCCTGTCAAGCCAGGAGAACACGCAACTGGAGACCTTGGCGATAGGGACATCCTCTGGCCCACAGGCGACGTCGTGTACGGTGCCCACGGCAAATGACTCTCACCAGGTGGTCGCTCCAGCAACGGCGGACCCGACAACCGGCGAGGGGCTGGCTCTGACGGACCCCCTTGAACCCTTGGGCGCTGAATCGCCGCCCAACCCAGGGGCCCAGTCTCCGGTCATGCCCCCCTCGGAGGAGGAAGAGCCAGATGCACTCGCATACCCTGCAGACCGACGAGAGGAGCTCCTCGACTACCTCGCCAGCCTCACCGCTGTCGACACTGAGGGTGATGAATGGGAGCCTAGGTCAGACTTCATGGCCTCTACCGACGGGACTCTCCTGGGACAGTCCCTAGGCCAGTCTGAAACCATGGCAAGGACAGAGTCTGATCGCCCACCTGCTCCAGGCCGGGAGGTGCCTCTCGACCCCAGCCCCGGCATAGATAGGCGACGACAGCCTGGAGATCTCTCTGACGACCAAGCAGATACCGCCATGGCGTTGGACGTACCCGGTCTACCCAGCAGGCAGCCACTTCCCGCTGCCGAGAACGCCCTCTTGGAGACGTCGCTCAGAGACGATACTCTCGACCCGCTCACGGAATCGGAGGCCCTTGACATCCTGCGCAGCTTCGATGTCAGCCCCTCCTTCGGGCCCTCATCAAGCTGGACGCGGTCGGCCCGGATTGCTCGAGTGCGCCTCTTTAAGCCGAACTGTGTGGTGCCTCCTCCTGTTTTGGCAGCGCTGGCTCGGTTCCCGCACCTGGACGGGCCACCCGGGCTCCCGCTTGCGACCAGTGCGGTTGTCGATGACGCGGGGGAGTCTGGGCCAGATCCCATGGCCCCTGCCGACGGGGGTCTCCTGAGGCAGAACTCAGACCAGTCTAAAGTCACGACCAGGATCGAGTCTGATCTCCCACCTGCTCCAGACCAGGAGATGCCTCTCGACCCCAGCCTCGTCAACGGCAGGTGGCGACAGCCTGGAGATCACTCTGACGACCAAACAGGTGCCGCCACGGTGAGGGACGCACCCGCTCTGCCCAGCAGGCGGCCACTGCCTGCTGCTCAGAGCGCCCCCTTGGGGGCGTCGATCACAGGTGATGCTCTCGGCACGCTCACGGAATCGGAGGCTCTTGACATCCTGCGCAGCTTCGATGTCAGCCCCTCCTTCGGCCCTTCATCAAGTTGGACGCGGTCGGCCCGGATTGCTCGAGTGCGCCTCTTTAAGCCGAACTGTGTGGTGCCCCCTCCTGTTCTGGCAGCGCTGGCTCGGTTCCCGCATCTGGACGGGCCACCCGGGCTCCCGCTTGCGATCAGGGTGGTCGTCGACGACGCGGGGGAGTCTGGGCCAGATCCCATGGCCTCTGACAACGGGGGTCTCTTGAGGCAAAACCCAGACAAGTCTGAAGCCATGACCAGGGCCGAGTCTGATCTCCCACCTGCTCCAGACCAGGAGACGCCCCTCGACCCCAGCCTCGTCAACGACAGGCGGCGACAGCCCGGAGATCACTCTGACGACCAAGCCGATGTCGCCACGGCGAGGGACGCACCTGCTCTGCCCAGCAAGCGGCCACTGCCTGCTGCTGAGAGCGCCAACGCGGCTGGACGCGCCACGGTGAGCTGGACCAAGGCCACTGCTGCCCTTCGCGAAAACCTTCTCACCCTTCAACAGAAGCTGAAGGAAGAAGGGCACCTGGCTGCGAAGGAACAGGCGGAGCTAGCTCGACTTCTCCAAGGACAGACTGCCTTCGATACGCTTCTTCAGCCATTGATCCAAGCAGGATATACTAGTCTCCTTGACGTCCCTAGGACGGTCCAGGGCCCGGCGTCCTCTAGGCGCTTCTGCTTCCGGCTCCCCCTCCTACCCGGTACACTTCACGACACTCGAACACACGCATCGGAGTGGCTCAGCCGTCGGGATGACAAGGACTGGGCCTCTCTCGGCCTCTCTGGTCTCTCAGGCCAGGGCACTATCGAGCCGTGGCTAGCGCGGAAGCCTCCCCAACAGCCGGCACCCATCCCAGATTTGCATTACGCCATCAACAAGATGACACGGCTGAACACGAGAGCTGAGGCCCTGGACCTCTGGTCGGAATACCGGGAGCTCCCAGCCGTGGCGGCCGCCTCCCCGAACCAGCTACTTGAGTGGAGACGGGCGGTGGACGACGCACTGACCAGGGAAGACTGGGCTGACACACTGGCCCGAATTCGAGACGATATGGGGCCGATCCAGCCCCGGTGCCCACCGCGGGAGCGCCGCCCGCGGCGGCCCCCGGGATCTACGGCCACCATGGTAGACCTGGAAGGCCTGGGTCTCTCCTTTGTATCACAGGTGCTGGCCCACCGCCCTGAGATCACCGGCCGTCGCTGGGAGAGCTGTGGTGGCAGCATGCCCCCGGGTACACAAATCTTCAATCCTCGTCTCACGGAACTCCTCCGACGGGGGGGCACCCTCTCCCAGCATGATTGGGAATCTACGGGTATTGGAGACCTTCCACACGACGCGGTACTTGCCATCAGGGGAGAACAGGTCAATCTCCACGGCTCCTGCTCCATGTTCTTCCGCCCAAAGCCGGAGCCCATCCTCTCCGCGCAATTCCAATGTGTCATCAACGCCCCCACGGAACACCGGCTCCGCGAACTCTTGGTCTGCTGGGACGAGGGCTCCGCGACCGGAGCTCTGGCTCTACGCCAGGCCCTCCTACGTGGACAAGACCTGCTCCTCATGCCGGCGGACTGGTGGCCCAACTTCCAGTGCCCCAGACGACATGGCTGGTGGGTCAGAGCACTCTCGGAGGTCCAAGTCCAGCTCTGCTCCAAGTGCCGCAACATCACAGCTCTCCCGGACTTCCGGTGCACTGGATCCCCGTGCCTCCGGTGCGAGCAGGACATACGGCCCTCCTCTGGCGCGCATTGTGATAGAGCCTCATTCTTCCGAACAGCAGGCACGAAACGCGACCGGCCGATCGTTGGCGTCATCTCGACCACCCAGTCGCGCAAGGCCAAACGCCAGCGGCGAGGCTCGAAACAGCATCGGCACCCTGTTACCAGCCCCGCGGAATCGGCCTCAGACCCGGAGACTGATCGCCACGACACGATCCAGGCTGCTGATTCCGAGGACGACTGGGGATTGGCGGAGGCAGGGATCGAAGACCACAGCCCCCTTGCAGCCGACGTCTCAATACCCACAGTCGATTGCCCAGTCACGGGCCCGACCCTGAGGCCCCGGCCAGCGGCAAAAAGATCTGCTGTCCCTCCGCGCCGAGCTGCTGTCTCACGCCGACCCAAGGCCGCCAGTGGACCCCCGCCCAACAAGACGAACCTCACCCCCCGAGTGAAGGTGTCTGCAAGCCCACAGATAGGCCTCTGGCTCAGAACTGCGGACCCTTCCCTTGCTCGCGAGACTTCTCTGCAGGGGGACACCTGCCTTGCGATGGCCCAAGTGGCTGCCTGCATTCAATATATGCTCTCCCTTGCTCTGCAATCTGGCGCAACATCGACTGCCACACCGTGGCACACGGACTGGCTCACCAGCTCTGAGATGGGTTTCCCCCTGGTAGATGACGGATTCCATCGGGGCCCCCACCCGCTGGTACACCAATACTGCGCTCGAACGGCAAGCGAGGCCGATAGGACCCTTCTGCCCATTCTGCGTTTTGGAATGGACAAGGACAATCAGCCCTGTGGTATATGCAATTGTGAGCTCGCGGACAAGCCCTGTGATCAATGTGATCTCTGCAGATCCAAATACCACTCCAGCTGCCTTCAATGGCTGGCCGACCATCCAGGTGACGGTGAAAGCCAGAACCTCGACTGTCCACGATGCGACGGCTCCTTGGGCTCGGCGTCCGCGCGATTCCTCGAGGATACAAGTGGCACTCAGGCCCCGTCGGCCCCATGGGAACACTTCTCTATTCCCGCCAAAGCCCTTGACCCTCCCTTGCTCCCTGAGGGCCCCGCCCACAGCACAGCAGACGAAGCACGGGCAATGATTGCCCGGCCCCCTCCAGGGGGCTACGTGAAGATCTTCGCAGAACCCCTCGAGTTCGTCGACGACTGGTATGGACAGGCAGTTTCTTCCCAGGAAGGTATCTCCCGCTTCGGGGACAATGTGCTCCAACTGGCCTGCGCCCGTTGGCATTTCCTGAAGACAGTCGCAGGTCCGGATATGAAACAAGAGCTGATCCCTTTCCTTGTTGCCGAAGCTCGATATCAACAGGTAACTGACCTCGCGTCCTCCAGCTTCAACATTTCCTGGCGAATCCTAGAGGCAGCTCAAAGGGTCTTCGGAGCCGGCGTGTTCCGCGGGGAGTCAGCCGTCACGGCTCCACCTTTCTTTCCCACAGCAGGACGGGGGAATCTGACCTACTGGAACACCGGCCCCGAGACGGCCCCTAGCGTAGTCTGCCTGGCTGGCTCCTCCCCAGAGGAAGTGGAAGCCACCTTGCCCCACCTCCAGGGTCGCACAGATTGGGTTGTTCTCACCCCCCCGCTATCGGACGACTCCCCGGCGCTGGCCTTCCTGGCCTTGCACGGCCGACAAATCCTAACCGGCTCTGGCTCATCCTTTCGCACCCGCGGCTGGTGGAAAACTGGAAGTGACGAACTCGCCAAGTACTCCACAAACCTGGATTGTTGGATAGCACGGGAGGCTAAGCCTGAACGGGACAAGATTGAAGCGCTCGGTCGAACACTGTGTCAAAACCTCTCAAACGAGCCTCCCTTTCTTGATACCACGAAGCTCGGCCTTATCTTCCGAGCTGGCACAGAAGCCGGCCTTCTTGGTCTTCATGATCATCGCCTCGCTGTATATGCGACGGATGGCTCCCTCGAAGACAATGTCATGGGGGCGGGGGTCTACGTTGCCCACTCGCGCAAAGCACTCTCAGCCAAGATCGGGCGCTCGTCGGAAGCTCGAACGTCCCTGCGGGTGGAAACGGGGGCGAGTTTTCTAGCTCTCGAGAACGGGAAAGATACTCCGGCCCCCATTTTCATCCTCACAGATTCGGCGAACCACCTCACGGAAGTGGACAACTGGGTGGGAGAAGGCAAATCGCCCACTCTCAGCAAATCCAAAGACTCTGACATCCTAAGGGCAATCCTCGAACTCCTGCACCACCGTGCCCGAAAAGGCCTCCCGACCTTCTTCATCAAGATTCGAGCCCATCGGGGGGAACCTCTCAATGAGGCCGCGGATCGGATCGCGGGACGAGCTGGATCGGAGGAGGGGGCTCTACTGTGGAACGCCCCCAGCGGCCGGCCCATCTTTCGCTTCACAACAACCTCTGAGGATGGCAGTGAGTCGATCTACCGAGCCTGCATGAACGACACGATCAAAAAGCAGATCAAACACCGGGCTGCCCTGATCGATTGCTCTGTCGCCGTCAGACCGTCCGGACGGTGCTGGACTTGGACGAGCTCAGTCAGACCATGCAAAGGCCGCGAACTTACCTGCCCTTCGCTGTCAGCTGCACTGCGCACCCAGCTCTCCTTCACGAAAGCTGAATGGGACTTGTTCTGCGCCCCCATCCTGAGCCACAACGACTTCATCCGTGCCGATGATGGGGACTACTACAAGCCGGCCGAAGAGTACTCCAGTATCACCGAAGCCTTCCTGCGTCGCCCCCACTCCAGTCGGGACCTCCTAGGTCGGTGTCTTGCCGATTCCACCTTTCCAGACGCGGCAAGACGCAGGCTCCTGCAGTCGGTTAGCGGGCAGTTCCCCTGCCGCGCTAACCTCTTTCGGTGGAACATTGAGAAATCTCCTAACTGCCCACGCTGTAAGGAGAGGGAATCTTTTGGCCACATCCAGAGCAGGTGCCCCCTGCTGGAAGCCCCTCGCACGGCGGCCCACCATCTGATCTGGAGAGAGATCCTTCTCTGTCTTTCCCGCTTTTCGGCTCCCACCAAGGACTCAGAGTGGGAATTCCCCTCCACGGGTACAATGGACAACCATAAGGAGGGCACGATCAAGCACATCCTCTTACTCCCTAGTCTCAATCTACCTTGGGACGACCTCGAGGGAGAGGTTCGATGCTTCCTGTCTCATCGCACGAATGGGTTCTGGGCCCAGTATCAAGCCCTGATAGACCAGAACGACCCGACCTCCTTCTGCATCCCACAAGATGAACGGCCAGAGATACTCGACAAGCTCCGTTTCACGACCCTCCAACTTGACGGCTCAACCCTTCGCAACAAGGACCCCACGGAGATCGACGATACGGTCAAAGCCTTTCTGAACCTGCGGCCCGACGGGTTTGCCCTCAACGTCAAGAAACAGGAGATCGCACTCCTCGAATTCACTCGGGCCATGGACACCGATGTCCAGTGGGAAGCCCGCAAGGATGCGGAAAAGAGGCGCCGGTACGCTCCAGTCCTTGACTTCTTTAATGCCTCCCATAAACGCGCGAGCTGGACAATGTCACAGACCAACTTCACGGTGGGAGTGCGCGGCTCGATCTCCACCGCCGACATCCTAGAGCGAGTTGGACAATGGACTCACTCCTTTGTCTCCTCTCTAGAGCGTCTGGGTGTCTCCCGGAAGCTGGACATCGAAAGGACCCGAAAGGCGGTGGCCAAACGTACCTTTGAAGCACACGACCTGATGCTCCGCAGCTACTACGCAGTGAAATCCAGCCCATCTGGCCAAGTCGACTTCTCCAAGATACGCACAAACTCTGTCGCCCTTCAGCACCGTATCCGCCCGAGATTGAAGACGACGAGATGACCCTAATTTATACTGTCTACTTCATGCATCCATATTTCCCTATCTATTTGCTGCTATACTCTTTGTTCCCTATCCACACGATCCTTGTTCTTATCCATATGGAAGGCCTGGGGAGTCCTCGTGACCCCCCTGTCGCGAAACTGCTGTTCGGCCCGGCTGCCTGTCTGCCCTGCTGCACGGCTGCCAAGCTGCCCTCAATGTACCTCCTTTGCCGAGCTGCCAGTTTGCCCTCGTGCCAAACTGCCCTTGTGCCTAGGTGCCCGCGTTGCCCAGCTGCACTACCTAGTTAGCTGCCCAGCTGCCTCCATAGGCCGTTTGTCTATCTGTCCATACACCACTACTGCCCTTCGGTGCCACCCGGCGCACACGCGGCGGCCTTTCGAGGCGCCGATCTTTTAGCCCGTCCTCTGGCACGGACATCTACACGGATGTTCCCTTTGCGTCCGCAATAAA
>Ga0209555_10002006_pt1 | contig 14803 bp, 13 predicted proteins | sample SaaInl85LU_5_DNA_FD_184643 | JGI IMG/M metagenome (GOLD analysis project Ga0209555, IMG submission 184643) | Marine microbial communities from expanding oxygen minimum zones in the Saanich Inlet - ESP_85LU_5_DNA (SPAdes) (version 2) | ecosystem: Environmental > Aquatic > Marine > Intertidal... | reverse complement strand
TATTAAACTTATATTGACAAGTGTTCTCTTCAAATTTTAAAACATTAAGTTCTTCATAGATGAAATTCTCTTTAATTAAGTAACTTTTTCCTTCAATAACGAGTAGTCCAGTTTTTTCCTTTCAAAAGATTTTCCTTCAACAAAGGAAATATCAACACCAGACTTTGGTAAAAAACAATTTCCTTCAATCAAAGTATTTCCGGTAAGGGAAAGTTTCGAATTTGAATTAGCCAAATACAGGCAATAATCTTGATTTATTCTTTGTCCAATAAGTCCAACTTTAGAGATTGTATTTCGCGAATCTAACTCTACTTTGGCAGCCACTACCGTGTAGAGGCCCCATGGTTTTTTCATGACCTCTAAGTTGTCTGTTTTATCTGCTTTTGTCCCCACGTAGGTGCTGGTATTTAGATAGCTGCCTAACCTAATTCCTTCCTCCATCTTGTTTATGCCCGCATAGTAATTTAGGTGCTTGTCGTTGATTTTGGAAGAACCTTGGACAAAACTTAAAAACAAGGTAATAAGCACACAGGAAAATAATAAAATGGAGAGAGCAAAGAGCAATGCACCTCCTTTGAATTTCGTTGTTTTCATTGTTAGTTTTTTAGATTTCCTTTGTAGAAGTGATTTTCTGAGATTACTAAACCGTTTGTGTCAAACATCAATTCTACCCCATTTTTCATCCCTTTTTTGTAGGTGCAAATGGATTTTATCTCTCCTGAATTGTACCATGTTTTCCAAGTCTTGTGTTTAAGTCCCAAGAGAAATTCCCCATTTTCTATTAGTTTTTTTTCTTGATTAAACTTCTGGAAACCACCGTGAAGTAAATTTCCGCTGTAACCGCCTTTGGTCGACTGAATTGAGCGCATTTTATACCAATAGTAAGTTAACTGATCCTTCACGTTTATCGATCCGGGTGAAACCTCAATAAATGTTTCGATAAAAAACTCATTCGATTTAACATGAATCTTCTCTTTCTTTTTTAAAATAGTGAAACTTCCTAGGCAGAAAACTAGCAAAAAAGATATCAAAAGAAGAGAGGATAAAAAGAGAGTTCTTTTTCTATTAAAAGGCTGTTTTAAAGCCATGAAAGTAGAAGGTTCCATAATATTGAGTTAGATTAGATAGTTTTTCAAAGTACATTATTTTATTTAATCTCACAACAATTATTTGTCTATATCTATTCATTGTCAACTTTTTACGTGCCAATAACCTTTTTCATTAATTTGGAATGAACTTAAAACCCCTGCTATATTGATTTTTATTTTGGTTCAAGACCAAAAATTTGGAAGTGAACTTTATATTTTTGTTTTGAGGCAGTTCTTTTTGATTTTTTTTTCATAATAATAAGAGTATCCACCAACTTCTCAGCAAATACCTTACTATCCGAACAAAAAATAGCTAACTTAGTGAGATAAAATAGATTGAATGAAAAACATAGATAAAACAAAACCGGTTTTGGTAACTGGAGCCACAGGATTTGTAGCTGGGTGGTTAGTAAAAAAACTATTGGAAGAGGGAATGACTGTGCATGCTGCCGTAAGAAATCCTGATAAGCAAGAAAAAGTAGCTCACTTGAATGAAATGGCAAAAAATAGCGCTGGCAAGATTATGTATTTCAAGTCAGATTTACTGCAGGAAGATTCGTACAAAGAAGCAATGGAAGGATGTGAGCTGGTTTTTCACACAGCTTCTCCGTTTACTAGTGAATTCAAAAACCCTCAAACAGAACTGATAGATCCGGCTGTGAAAGGAACGGAAAATGTGATGGAAACAGCCAAGCAAACTTCTTCGGTGAAGAGAGTGGTTGTGACAAGCAGTTGTGCTTCAATTTATACCGATGCAACTGAGTGCACTCAGGCACCCAACGGAATGCTAACCGAGGATATTTGGAATACAACATCCTCTTTAGAGTATCAACCCTACTATTATTCAAAAACCTTGGCCGAAAGAAAAGCATGGGAAATTACCGATTCGCAATCTCAGTTTGATTTGGTCACGATAAATCCCTCATTTGTGCTAGGTCCCATGTTGAACCCAAAATTTACTACTTCCGAGAGTTTTACTATTCTAAAACAAATGGGAGATGGAACCATGAAAGCTGGCGCACCCAAAATGGGTGTAGGATTGGTAGATGTGAGAGATGTGGCAGACGCCCATTTTTTGGCAGGTTTTACTCCAGAAGCCAAAGGAAGATACATCACATCTGGACACAACACCAATTTTTTGGAGATGGCACTTACTCTGCAAGATAAATTTGGAGCCGATTACGGAATCCCGAAGAAACCGCTGCCAAAATGGTTGCTTTCATTGATAGGCCCAATGGTCAACAAAGCATTTTCTCGTAAATTCATTAAGAATAACGTAAATGTGGAATGGAAAGCAGATAATTCGAAAATTAAATCGGACTTGGGAATGAAATTTATGCCAATAAAAACAACCATGGAAGATAGTTTTCAGGTGTTAGTGGAAGCAGGTATTTTCAACAAATAAAAAACAAGAATTAGCCTCTTGGTATGATTTTCCATTAGGAAATCAGTCAAGAGGGTTTTTATTCGAACAAAGCGATTGTTCTTCTGTATGTGTCCTGAATTTATTTTTAACTTCGCACTCCAAGAATAATATTATGCTCAATACCAAAAGAACCTTTATCGAAAAAATAACTCTACAAAAAGTAGGGAGTAAATTGAGAGAAGAAATTAACGTGCTTGCACATCAAGAGCAGCAACTTTCCGAAGGCGAAGAAAAAGCCCTCAAAGGTCTTTTTGTAAGTTCGATACGAGCAAGCCAGGAACTACAAAAATTTGGTCATCACATTGGGCTAGAATATAATACTGTGTATGACTTATGCGCAAAGTACTTTGTTGGAAAACAAGAATTTGTTCCTTTCTCGAATTCTATTTTGCATCATTTGTACGAGAATTCAAATCATCCTCAAATAAAAACAGGAGAATTGTTTGTAGTGGAATTTCAAGATCTTGAATTTGGAGACATCATTACGACAGGAATTGGCATATTTAAAATTGAAAAAAAACTAGAATATTTGAATTTCAATCACCGCCCAGATGGAGTAGATTTTATTATCGAAAAGGGAGTGAGACTCCAAAAAATTGACAAAGGTTGCCTGATTTTAAATACCGAGAAAGACTCAGGGTTTAGAGTGTTTTCGGTAGACAATAACTCATACGATGCAGCCTATTGGAAACAATCGTTCTTGGGACTGGAAGAGGTGTTGAATGATTCTTATCAAACCAAGCACTATTTAAATTTGATAAAAGATTTTTCATCCAACTTGGTGGAAGAAAATGATTCGTATGCTCAAAAAGACTTTTTGAATCAAACGATTCGCGTCTTTAATGACAACCTATTTATTACCAAGGAAATAATAGAAGAAGAATTGCTTGAGCCGTTCGAAATAAAAGATAAATTTGACGAGTATAAAGAGAATTACAAACTCGCAAACCAAGTGGAGTTGGAAGAAAGTTTTACCATTTCGCCCCAAACGCTCAAGAAAGAAAAGAAGAAGATAAAATCTGAAATTTTACTGGATACCCGAATTCAAATAAAAATTGATGTGGACGAAATAGATACAGTAAAAGATAATGTAGAAAGAGGATACGATGATGAAAAGAAAATGCACTTTTACAAAGTGTATTTCAATGAGGAGCTATAAGTTATTGATTATCAAAAGAAAAGTCTTTCAGCAAGAAAAAACATTTGTCCAGTTCCAAAGTACTAACCCTGCACTTTTTCAAAATTCCCGTTTCTGAACAAAGTTTTGATCACAGCTTGGTAATCCTTGTCAGGATTAAAAACCTCTGACATGAGTTTCAATGTTCCAAAGTTGAGTGGAGTTTTTGAAGAAACAAATCCAAAACCTGTTAACGTGCCATTCTCCAACAGAACAAATCCTTTTTCAGAAGTTTTTCTTCCCCTGGCCACAAAAATTCCACTTTCGTTGGGCGAACCGTACTTTTGTTCAAATTTTTCTATGCGCAAGTTGTAATCCTCTGGGCTTTCTTCTCCAATGCATGCTCCATGACAATCATGCAGTTGATACCGAAAACAAGAACCTACTCGATTTTGATTTTCAAGCCCGTTTATTTTTTGGCAAAGTTCGTATTGGTCAATTGTTTTTTTTATAAATTCCATCGCTTCTCTTCGCGAAGAAAAATCAATCACCGTTTTTTTGTCTTTGGTAACATTCACTGTCTCAAGCGAATGGTATTTGCCTTGGCGGTTCACCACTATTCCAAACGGAAACTTGGTTTTCGTCTGTCTGCGATTGTGTTTTGGCAAGTGAGTTTTTATCGCCAAATTTTCGTAAAGTAATGCGAGTGTTTCATTTCCCGTGATTTCAAAATCTACCGAATCAATATTTTCAATAATTGCCAGCCCTTTTTTTGTCTGGTAATTATTGAGGTGACTTTTCACTCTTTTTTTTATGTTGATGCTTTTGCCAATGTAAATAATCTTCCCTTCATAATTTTTAAAGTAATATACTCCCGGTTTCCCAGGTAGTTTATCAATCCCAATCTTCATCGAAAAATCTTGAATGATCTCCGCTTTTTTATCTTGTTCCTTAATCAGGTGAAATATTTCGGTGGTAGCAGCTGTGTCAGCCATAGCTCTGTGGTGGCTTGTTAGCGTTACCCCCAGCGATTTACAAAGCTTTCCTAAACTATAAGAGGGCAATCCAGGAAATACTTTTCGCGACATTCTTACGGTACACAATTTGTCCGCTTCAAAATCGTAGCCCAATTCTTTAAACTCTCGCTTTATGTGACCATAATCGAAGTTTACATTGTGAGCAACAAACATTCTTCCTTCCAAAAACGATAAAATTTCTTTTGCAATTTCGAAAAATCGTGGAGCCTCTGCCACCATACTGTTGTCTATCCCTGTAAGTCGAGTGATGTTATACGGAATCGGAATCTCAGGGTTTATGAGCGATTCGTACGAATCCTTAATCGTGGTTCCATCCGTAATAATAATCGCTATTTCGGTTATCTTACTATTTATGGGAGTTCCTCCGGTGGTTTCTATGTCTACAATAGCGTATTCCAACTAGTTCAATTTTGCATAAAAATAGAATAATTCTACTTACTAATTTTGTCCCTTCTGATATGCCATTAGGCTCGACCTCAAAACGGTCTTTTTTTTATATCAATTTGGTGATTTATCAGCGAATTTTAGTCCAAGTCCCAATCAATAGGCTTTTTTCCTTTCGAGACCAGGTAATCATTCGATTTGCTAAATGGTTTAGAACCCAAAAAACCTCGGTGAGCCGAGAAAGGAGAAGGATGTGAAGAGGTCAAAATTAAATGTTTGTCCGAATCAATAAGAGCTGTTTTTTGTTCAGCAAATTTTCCCCACAAAACAAAAACAACCCCACTTTTCTTCTCCGAAACAGATCGAATAATACCATCAGTAAATTCCTCCCATCCTTGTTTTTGATGGCTTCCGGGCGCAGATTTGCGCACTGTAAGTGTGGCATTCAACAGCAGCACGCCTTGGTTTGCCCAAGGTGTTAAATCTCCTTGAAAAGGAACTTGAATGACTAGGTCTGAACTCAATTCTTTGAAAATATTGCGGAGCGAGGGAGGGAATTTTGCCCCTGCCGGAACAGAGAAACTCAACCCCTGAGCTTGGCCTTCCCCGTGATACGGATCTTGACCCAAAATAACCATTTTGATATCGTCCCAGGGGCACTTTTCTAATGCCCTAAAAATATTTTTTTTGGCAGGAAAGCAAATAGATTCCGAGTATTCGTTCGTTACAAATTTCGTTAAGCGGTCAAATCGGTCGGAGGCTAATTCTTCTGCCAAAACCGTCTGCCAATCTTCCGGAATAAGAGAATTCAACTTGCTCATTTCTTATCCATCATAACCAAACTGGTTCAGTTTATTGTCCTTTTCTTTCCAGTCCTTGTCCACCTTTACATAAAGGTCCAAAAACACTTTTTTCCCAATAAACTCCTCAATGTCTTTTCTTGCCTCAGTTCCCACTTTCGTCAATTTATTCCCTTGATGTCCAATTATTATACCCTTCTGTGTCTCTCGGTTTACCAAAATTAACGCCCTAATTTTGGTGATTGTCTTCTTCGATTTTCCCTCAGTTGGCACATCTTCTTTGTATTCTTCTACTAACACTTCGCACGAATAAGGAACCTCTTTGTTGTAAGTCGTAAATATTTTTTCTCTAATAATTTCCGAGATAAAAAACCTCATCGGTTTATCTGTCAATTCATCTTTTGGAAAATAAGCAGGCGATTCGGGCAACAATTCTTTTATTTTCTGAATCACAAAATCGGTATTCACTTTCTCCAAAGCCGAAATAGGCAAAATCTGTGCTCCTGGCATTAATTTAGCCCAAGACTCTACTTTTTTTTCCACAGTTTCCATGTCTTTCGCCAAGTCTATTTTGTTGATCAACACAAATTTTGGCACATCCATGTCCGTAATTTTTCTCAATGTTTCAGCATGATTCATCGAATCCTCAAAAATATCCGTTACCAACAGAATAATGTCGGCATCTCTCAATGATTCACTCACAAAATTCATCATTTTTTCGTGCAGCTTGTATTTTGGTTCAAGAACTCCCGGAGTGTCAGAATACACAATTTGGAAATCCGGACCATTTACAATTCCTCTTATTCTGTGTCTTGTAGTTTGATGTTTGGAGGTGATTATCGACATTCTAGCCCCAACCAATCCATTCATCAAGGTCGATTTTCCTACATTTGGACTCCCTACAATATTTACAAAACCTGCTTTGTGTGCCATAATTTATTTCTTTATGCTACAAAGAAACAAAGAATTTCTGCATATTCATTGTTTTTTGGGTGTTACCTAGTTTAACACTAGGTCGCGCTTTCCGCCCTCGCTTTCTCGTTACTCACGAGAAGAGCTCAAACAATGGCTGCAATCGCTAACACAAGAATTACGAGGAACAACCCGAGTGACAAATTCCGCATTTTTCTCCCACACCAAACCGTATTTATTTCTCCGATTTTAGTTACATTTGAACCATGCAATTCAAGGAAATTATAGGGCAAGATGCCGTCAAGAAAAACCTGATCCAAACGGTAGCAACGGACAGAATCAGTCATGCCCAGTTGTTTCACGGAAAAATAGGTTACGGTTCCTTTGCTTTGGCATTGGCCTATTCCCAATATGTTTTTTGTACCAATAAATCTCCCGAAGATTCGTGTGGACAATGTGCCTCATGCCGCAAGATTGCACAACTTTCTCACCCAGATGTCCATTTCTCTTTTCCCGTTCAGCTCGAAGCTAAAAAGAAAACTTCAGACGACTTTTTGCAAGCTTGGCGCGAAATGATACAGAAATCGCCTTACTCATCTGAGCAAGACTGGTATCACCACACCGGCAACGAAAATAAGAAAGGGCTAATTGGGGTAGACGAGAGCAAAAGAATAGCTGAGAAAATCAGCTTAAAATCTTATGAAGGAGGCTACAAAGTCAGCGTTTTTTGGCTGGCAGAAAACATGAATTCAGCAGCTGCCAATAAATTACTCAAATTAATAGAAGAACCGCCCGAAAAAACCTTGATTTTTCTGGTCGCAGAAAGCATCGAAAGCATCCTGCCAACCATCTTGTCAAGAACTCAATTGATCAAGGTGAGTCCACTACCAGAGAGTCAAATTGTGCAAGGTTTGGTAGAGAAAGTAGGAGCAGATGAACAGCGAGCTACCGAAATTGCTAGTTACGTAAATGGAGATTTCTCGTTGGCGCTAAACGAAATGGAAATGGGGGAAGAAAAAAGCTTTTACTTCGATAATTTCGTAAGTTGGATGAGGCTTTGCTTCAAAAAAGATGTGGCAGGAGCAGTAAAGTTTGTTGCCCAAGTACAAAAAATGGGAAAAGAAAAACAAAAAGCATTTTTGTTGTTTGTGCTTTCCGTGTTTCAAAAAAGTTTGATGGGAAATTTTGTGGGGATGCAAAATGTAAAAGCAACCGAAGAACAAAAAAAGTTTATCCAGAATTTTATGCCTTACATCCACGAACGTAATATTAGCCACTTGCATGAAATAATGTCCGAAGCATATTACCACATTGATAGAAATGCAAATGCAAAAATTCTTTTCTTGGATTTATCATTCGATTTATTCAAATTGATAAAAAAGTAAGTTCCCTTTCGTTTTGCCAAATATCCCAACAAAGGGCGGCTTAAAAATCTATATTTAGGCAAAAATACCTCTTTTAAAATTCCACAAAAACTAATAGTTTTCAGTATATTTGATATTCATAACATACCCATATTCTGTGAAAGAAATCGGGGGGTGTTTACATTAACTAATCGGCTAATTTGCAAACAGTTAGCTTTATAAAATAGACAACAAAAATGGGATGTTCATCATGTTCGAATAATAAAACAGGAGTGCCAAATGGCTGTAAAAGTAACGGATCGTGTGGGACTGGCGGCTGCGATAAGATGTCGGTTTTTGATTGGTTGGAGAATATGCAAATACCAACCGGAGAAAAACCATTTGATATCGTAGAGGTTCGTTTCAAGAACGACAGAAAGGAGTATTTCAGAAACTCAGATAACCTGAGTTTGTACCAAACGGATATTGTAGCTGTGCAGACAGCTAGTGGGGTTGATGTGGGTGTAGTTTCGCTAAAAGGAGAATTGGTAAAGTTGCAGTTGAGCAAAAAGAAAATTACCGAAACCAGGAATCTTCCTGCAATCTTGAGAAAAGCAACCGAAGAAGATATAAAAACCTGGCACGCTGGAAGAGAGGAAGAAAAAAGAATCATGCCAAGGGCCAGAACCATTGCAATCGAGGAAAAACTGAAAATGAAAATCAGTGATATCGAGTTTCAAGGAGATATGAGCAAAGCTACTTTTTATTACACTGCCGACCAACGAGTTGATTTTAGAGAGTTGATTAAAAAATATTCTTCCGAATTCAAAGTGAGGATAGAAATGAAGCAGATAGGAATGAGGCAAGAAGCGGGTAAACTAGGAGGGATTGGTTCTTGCGGAAGAGAACTTTGTTGTTCAACTTGGTTAACTGATTTTAGGTCGGTGAATACTTCGGCTGCTCGTTACCAGCAGTTGTCGCTCAATCCTCAAAAACTTGCCGGGCAATGCGGTAAACTAAAGTGTTGTTTGAATTTTGAATTGGACGCCTACATGGAATTGATGAAAACTTTTCCTAAGCCAAATACAACACTCCAGACAGAAGGAGGGAAAGCTCGCCACATGAAAACAGACGTTTTTTCACAAACTATGTGGTTTACGGTAGAATCAAAAGATAGAAACAATGATTTTATTGGATTGTCGGTAGATAGAGTGAAAGAAATTATTGCCATGAATAAAGCGGGAAAGAAGCCAGTTAGTTTGAAAGAATTTATAGATTTTGAACCGGTTGAAGAAGAAAAATATGCCGCTGTTGATGCTCAGGATAGTTTGACTCGATTTGATGATAATTTTAAGAAGAAAAAGAAAAAAAGAAAGCCCAACAACAAGAATAGAAACAAAAGAAATAAGAACACCCAGAAACCAAAATCTAATGACAAAAAGTAGGTGGTTTTTTAGTGCATTGATAGCTGTGAATTTACTTCTCTATTCATGTAATGGAGAGGAAATCTATTTTCAGAAATTTCAAAAAATTGAGGATGTTTCTTGGAATGCTAAAGACCCCAAGTTTTTTGATTTTGATATTGTCGATACCACAAAACTGTATGAGTTTTATTTCAATTTGCGAAATAACAACGATTACGGCTATGGGAATATGTTTGTTTTTTGGTCGTTACAATCTCCTGATGGCAGAACAAAAACTGATACTGCCCAATTTATTTTGGCAAAGCCAAATGGCCAATGGTTGGGTAAATCTGCAAGCGGAACTGTAATAGAAAATAGTATGTATTTTTTAAAAACCAAACTACCCACAAGAGGAGTTTATTCCTTAGTGTTTACCCAGGGAATGAGAGAGGAGAATCTTGAAGGGGTTAAAGATGTTGGGTTGAAAATTATGAAAAAAGATGGGACAAACTAAACCAAAACCAAAAAAGAACCGAAAGTGGATGAAAAGGCTCGCCTGGGTATTAATCTTAGGTCCGTTTGTTGCTCTAGCTTTTGCATTGCTTATCGTTCGTTATTTTACTGATTTACCAAGTATTGAAGAATTGGATAATCCGAAAAGTAATTTGGCCTCCCAAGTTATTACCTCAGATGGAGTTGTGATAGGCGAATATTACCTGCAAAACAGAACTCATGTAGATTACCATGAACTATCCAAGAACTTGGTAATAGCACTAGTTGCAACCGAAGATGAAAGGTTTTATAATCACTCTGGAATCGATGCCGAAGCCTTGGCGAGAGCAATTAGAGGAATGGGTAAAGACGGAGGTGGAAGTACCTTGTCTCAGCAGTTGGCCTTAAATTTATACGGAGAAAGAGCTACGGGATTTATAAATAGAGTCAAGCAAAAGTTAGGCGAATGGATAATCGCAGCCGAGCTAGAGAGAAGGTATACGAAAGAAGAGATTCTTACCATGTACTTCAATAAAGTAGATTTTTTGAATCAAGGGGTAGGGATTCACTCGGCATCCAAAGTGTACTTTAGCAAAACACCTTCAGAATTAAATGTTCAGGAAGCGGCTATGCTGGTAGGGATGGTGAAAAACCCAAACGGATATAACCCAAAAAGATTTCCGGAGGCTGCCCTCAAAAGAAGAGAGGTTGTGCTAAAACAAATGATGAACAATGATCATCTAACCAGAACTCAGTACGATTCAATTAGAGTCTTGCCTTTGGGATTAAACCTAACTTCGGTGGATCACAAAGAAGGAATAGCTCCTTATTTTAGAGAAAGTTTACGAGCTGATCTCAACCGTATGATGAAGGAAAAGAATGAGAATGGCGATTTCAACTACCTAAACAAAGAAACAGGAAAACCTTATAATATCAGAAAAGATGGGCTGAAAATCTACACAACCATTGATTCTAGGATGCAGAAATATGCCGAATATGCAGTCATGCAACATCTAGGAAATGAATTGCAAGCCGACTTGCATAAAGCAATGAAAAGGAAATATTCTTATCCTCGCTATCCGTTTGTGCGAGCAATTGACGAGAAAGAAGCTGATCAAATACTCACAAGAGCCAAGAAAAAAACCATGTTGTACAAAACATTGACAGGTGCTGCTTGTGCCGAGTGCGAAAGGCCAGGGACCAAAAAGAAAAAGGGAAAATACATTTGTAATTACAATCCAAATCACATAAACCCAAGTTACACAAAGGCAGAAATAGATACGATATTTAACAAGCCCATAGAAACTCAAGTTTTTGATTGGACTGCCCCAGGTTACAAAAAAGATACGCTTATCTCCCCCATGAACAAGATTAAATACCTCAAAAGTTTTTTGAGGGCAGGAATGATGTCAATGGATCCAAAAACTGGATTTGTGAAAGCGTGGGTAGGAGGACCAAATTTTAACTACTTTCAGTACGACATGGTGAGGCAAGGAAAACGACAAGTAGGGTCTACCTTCAAGCCAATAGTCTATGCTTCTGCCATTGATGCTGGCGTATCATCTCCTTGCGAAGAAATTTTGAATATTGAGCACTGTTGCCCAATACCTGATAATGAGAATAGACAATGGTGTCCTAAAAATGCTGGCGAAAGTTTCAATGGATTGCCTTACCAAGTAAAGTTTGGACTTGCTTCCTCGATGAATAGCATAACAGCTGCAATCATGAGAAAGATTGGACCTAAAAAAGTAAAAGAGAACGCATTGAAAATGGGATTAGATGGAAACCAAATTAACGAGTATCCTTCCATAGCACTTGGAGCCGTTGATTTATCTGTGTACGAAATGGTAGGAGCTATGAGTACATTCGCGAATAATGGAGTGTATATAAAGCCAATGATTATCACTCGGATAGAGGATAAAAATGGAGCTGTGATTTATGAAGCACAACCAGAAACGGATCAAGTATTTGATGCTAATTTATCTGCTACTATGATAAAAATGATGAAAGGAGTAGTAGATGGTGTTTACAATCCTGCAACCAAAAAGTACGGAGGAACTTCTATGAGATTGAGGTCTTCTTGGCGAAAATATGGAAATATTAAATACCCAATTGCCGGAAAAACTGGAACAACACAAAGTAATAGTGATGGATGGTTTATTGGTCTTACGCCAGATTTAGTATCAGGAGTTTGGGTAGGTTGCGAAGATCGTGGTGTTCGTTTTGTGAGTACAGCACTGGGTCAAGGTGCAAATACCTCGTTGCCAATTTGGGGATATTACATGAATAAGATTTACAAAGATTCAACGATTAAGATATCGAAAGGCGACTTTGAACTGCCTGAGAACTATCAGGACGATTATACCAATTGTTCTGAACAAGATTTGAATGAATCTATAGATTACAATAATTTTTCGAATAGTGGATTATTTTAAAGACAAATAGTATGAACAAAACAGTAGCAAACGTAGAACAGGCTTGTGAAGGAATACAAGATGGAATGACTTTAATGTTAGGGGGGTTTGGCTTGTGTGGTATTCCAGAAAACTCAATCTCAGAGTTAGTAAAAAAGAATGTGACAGGGTTGACTTGTATTTCCAATAATGCAGGGGTAGATGATTTTGGATTAGGGTTACTGCTTCAAAAGAAACAAATAAAAAAAATGATATCATCTTACGTTGGTGAAAATGATGAATTTGAAAGACAAATGTTAAGTGGAGAACTAGAGGTGGATTTAATTCCTCAAGGATCACTTGCAGAGAGATGCAGAGCTGGAGGGGCAGGAATTCCTGCTTTTTTTACACCAGCAGGATATGGAACAGAAGTTGCTGAAGGAAAAGAGGTGCGAGAATTTAATGGAAAACCACATATTTTGGAAACTGCCCTCACTGCTGATTTCGCTATTGTAAAAGCTTGGAAAGGAGATGCGGCTGGGAATCTGGTTTTTAAAGGAACAGCAAGAAACTTTAATCCAATGATGGCAATGGCTGGTAAAATTACTATTGCTGAGGTGGAAGAATTAGTTGAACTAGGAGAATTGGATCCAAATGAAATCCACACACCGGGCATTTTTGTTCAACGAATTTTCCAAGGAAAAGGATATGAAAAGAGAATTGAACAAAGAACGGTGAGACCAAAAAACTAAAACATGGCTTTAGATAAACAACAAATAGCACAACGAATAGCTCAAGAACTCCAAAATGGATGGTATGTTAATTTAGGAATTGGAATTCCAACTTTAGTTGCCAATTATATTCCAGAAGGAATAGAGGTAGAGTTTCAATCAGAAAACGGAATATTAGGTATGGGGCCATTCCCAATAGATGGAACGGAAGATGCAGATTTAATTAATGCCGGAAAGCAAACGATTACTGCATTGCCTGGCGCGGTTTATTTTGATTCGGCAACAAGCTTTGCCATGATTCGAGGACAGCACGTTCAACTTACCGTCTTGGGTGCCATGGAGGTTTCTGAAACGGGGGATATAGCCAACTGGAAAATTCCCGGTAAAATGGTAAAAGGAATGGGTGGCGCAATGGATTTGGTGGCATCGGCAGATAATATTATCGTTGCCATGATGCATACAAATAGAGCAGGAGAATCTAAGTTGCTAACATCATGCTCCTTGCCACTTACCGGAGTTGGATGCGTAAAAAAGATTGTGACCAACTTAGCCGTTTTAGAGATAGTGAAGGGTGGCTTCAAATTGCTGGAACGAGCTCCAGGAGTATCGGTAGAGGAAATTAAAGCAGCTACCGATGGTAATTTGGTCATTGAAGGAGAAATACCGGAAATGAAATTATAGTCGTTTCCTCTATGCTTATAGTTTCTCGTTCTATCACGAAATAGTACAAAAATCAGTTTGCAGAAGATATCCCAATCAAAAAAGCCATTCATTATGAAAAATGAATGGCTTTTTTATTGTCGTTAATCTAAGATTACTGTTTTATAAACTTGTTGGTTTCTCCATTTACAATAATGAAATAGGTGCCTGCTGCAAATCCAGAAACATCAATTTTGTCCGTAAACTGAAGCGACTCAATTGAGTTATTGTTTTCGTACAGCACTTTTCCCAGTAGGTCCATAATCACAATATTGCTTGTGCTTTGTTGACTAAATATGGCCTCTACCGTTACGAAACTATTCGAAGGATTCGGGTATATTTTTAAGCTATTTATTTTTTCTGATTCCGAAAGTCCAACAAGTGAACAATGCCAGTCAATGTCAAAACCATCTAACTCTAATCCTCCATCTGCATAAAATTTAATTGTCAATGCGTTACCCGTAGAGGTTAAAGGAGATGGTGGAATACTTGAATTACAATACTTACCAATGAGAGGGGAAGTTGTGTTGGGTCCGTCATATATCGTCATGTAATCGTAAATGCAATTGTCTGCTTCCACATCAAATGTATTAAATGTAAGTGTGACATTAACACCTGTTGAGGGAGCAATGGTTACATAGGTAGTTTGATTGGGGGAGTAATCGTTCGAATAACTTCCGTCATCCAATAATTTTCCGTTACATTCTGTCATTGGCCCAGCTGTACCTCCATTTGGTAGACAAACTCCTCTTACGTTTATTGTTTGAAAAGCAGTGTCACTACCTCCTGGGCTTGTGGCGATAAGCCTAACAACATATGAACCGTCAGAAGAATAGCTCACGGATGGATTCGAAGCAGTAGATGATGATAAGCTGCTGCCAGTCATGGTCCAACTGTAGCTAGTAGCCGAGGAGCTCGTATTTGTCATGTTAATGATTTCATTTTGACAGACTAGGTTAGGAGTAGCCACAAAGTTTG
>Ga0209555_10002005_pt1 | contig 14810 bp, 23 predicted proteins | sample SaaInl85LU_5_DNA_FD_184643 | JGI IMG/M metagenome (GOLD analysis project Ga0209555, IMG submission 184643) | Marine microbial communities from expanding oxygen minimum zones in the Saanich Inlet - ESP_85LU_5_DNA (SPAdes) (version 2) | ecosystem: Environmental > Aquatic > Marine > Intertidal... | reverse complement strand
ATTCATTCCCCAATCCAGGTGGACACACTCCCAACCACCTGTGCCTCAACACAATGGTATTCATCCTTCCCTTAAACTAAGATCACCCTCTCTCCTCTCTCATTATTTTAACTCCCCTTATCCTTTAAACTAACCAATGGTTATATATATATATGTGTCCCCTCTTTATATATACGTAGCCACCTCTCTCCTCTCTCATTATTTTAACTCTTCCCTATTCATTCCCCAATCCAGGTGGACACACTCCCAACCACCTGTGCCTCAACACAATGGTATTCATCCTTCCCTTAAACTAAGATCACCCTCTCTCCTCTCCATCCATCATCGAGGCTTAAACCTTTGAATTCATAGCCAAAATCGGGAAAACCCCAAAGCTGAACAAAAGTAATTTCAAGCTCCAGCCTCCATTGACTAGCCCGAAAACAGGTCCACCTTCAACACGAAAAATTGAGGTGCTAAAACACCAAGTCAACACCCAAGCTTCTCCCACAGGTCGAAGTTGGCACACTCTCTTTCTTAGTTCAAACTAATTGAGTCTCATCATCACATCACCCCCTCTTTTATAGCTTAAGAACATGATATATATATAGAGTCTAAAGTACCCCCTCTGAAGCAAAATTAAAAAACTGTAAGGGGGGGGTATTACAGACCTAAACACCCCTAGCTAAGTTAGGGTAACCTGAAGACAAGAATTCATAGCCAAAATCGGGAAAACCCCAAAGCTGAACAAAAGTAATTTCAAGCTCCAGCCTCCATTGACTAGCCCGAAAACAGGTCCACCTTCAACACGAAAAATTGAGGTGCTAAAACACCAAGTCAACCACAAAGCACTACAACCCCATCAAAAACAAGAAAAATAAGATAAACACCACCGAGAAAACCAGCAAATTAAACGAAAACAACGAACGATGATGAGCCATAAATGCCGATGCCGGACGAGGCCACAAAGCAAGCGCGTACAACTCCCATCGATAAAACGAAATAAACGATAGCCTCCTCAATCTCAAATAAGCATCATAAATCCCCTTAACAACCCTATCCGAGAAAACAAGAGAGGACCAAACTAACGGACGACCAACCCTGGCAAAAACAAAAAAAAAGAACCCCATAAAACACCCCCCTATTTGAAGCATCAACATAGCTAAAGACCAAGAAACAGACAGGCCACCTTTCTCCACAAAGACGCCCAATCCCCTAAAATTGATAATAGTTCCAACCACCCTCAACATCGCAATCAATAAAAAAGCCCTCGAGTATCCCATCCTCAAGCCACCTAAACCCTTTAACAACAATAAAACAAACCGAAACGAGTAAGCATAAGAAAGAAAGAACCCAACAAACAACAACATCAGATAACCTCACCCAAACACATAGCTTACGCCCCTCAACAACTCATGCTTCCTGAAAAAAACTCCGAGGAAGGGGAGCCCGCAGAGCGACAAAATCAACAATGTTTGTAAAACCGCCCCCAGGGGGCCACAATAACGAGACAGATAGACCCCAACCGCGCTTTGACTACTTCCTGAAAGGCTCATTAAATCTCCCACAACCATAAACAAATAACACTTACAAACCCCATGGGTAAAAAGCTGCAACAAAGCCAGATCTACACCCCCACAAACAAAAAATATCAAACACCAGGATACTTTATTACACGTCGAAAGAGCAACCAGCTTCTTTAAGTCTTTAAAAAATAACGCCCTTAGACCCCTAACAATTACAGTTAACAAACTCAACACCAACAATACAGACTGAGTGCCTCTTCTAAAAATCAAGTCGTAACGGAAAAAGTACCAAACGCCCGCAGCAACTAACGTGGACGAATGAACCAACGAACTTACAGGGGTAGGAGCCCGCATGGCCTCCAACAACCAAGAAATGAACGGATAACAAGCCCTCTTAGTTAACACAACCATCAACAGCAAACCCCCCAATAGTACACTCGACACTCTCCCCCATCAACTCACCCATGCAATCAAAACAAACAAAGCCACATCACCGAACCGGGAAGCAAATAAAGTAATCAAGGACGCACGCAACCTCGCACCTTTAGAGTAAAAAAGGATCAAAAAAAACCTCACCAAACCCAAATATTCTCACAAAACCAAAGACAGAAGTAAGCTACCACTAATCACCAATAACCCCATTACACCTAAAAACCACACCATTAAAGGAAAAAGTAACACTGCCTCACCAGCACCCCCAAAATAATGAAAGCAATAAAACAAGGCAATCCTCCCACAAAACCCTAACATCACAACACACACCAAACTCACATCTTTAATCAACACATCAAAATCAAAGTCCGACAAGACCAACCCCAAAACAGAGAAAGATCAATCTCAAGAAACCAAGCCCAACACTCTAAAAAGCAAATAAGAAAGGATCAAAAATCCAAAAAGCGACAACCACACCTTTGATAGGGCTCATAACACCCAACACTATGGCCGAAACATAGCCCCGCTCAAACGGTTATCAAATACACGAGGGGCTACGCCCGTATCTGATGCTTAAAACCAACCCATAACCTCTGGCACCCGTGCTCCGCCCCAGCAAGCATCCTCCTTCACCGAGGAAAAAAATGACTTCAAATCACTTTCGGAACACCTTGCTTGCAAGAGGGTTTACAACAACCGTCAACAGGTCCTAAACCTGTCCCATCCAACTCTGGCACCCTTAAAGCTTCTGGTTGGCAACCCCCTCCCCTGGACTTACAATCCAATGTACTCCATTATACTAAACCAGCTACCGAAAAAAGGAATCCTTATCCCTCGTTACCACCCTAATCACTACAAAACCCAGCATCAAAATCAAACAAAAAAAAAGATAGCTGAACCCCTCGAAATAAGTACATAGGTAGTGACTACAATCCATAAAATAGCCTCCTCTGACTCTTATTTTATCAATCCCGAACAAAACAAACAAGAAAACTAGGTACGATACAGCTAATGAAACTACGCCCCCTCTGAAAGACGAAGTAGGTTTGGGTTTGTGTAAAGACACAAAGATAAACAAAACGTACACCCCCCCAACATACACCAAACAAAAAAGAACTACATACCATCTAAAACCAAGAACCAAATATGAGTACAAGGCTACTCTAAAAGCGCTCCCCAATAAGAGAAAACAGTAACCAACCGGGTGCGTTACGAAAGAGAACGCTAATAAAGACACAAGATACAAACTCAAGATAGCCGTATACAGCATCTCAACTTACTTACGGCTCACATAAGGAGCCCATCCCAGAGACTTGTAATCCGGCATGACAGACTCTACAACTATTGGCATGTACGCGTGACCTGCACCACACAACTCCCTACAGTAACCAACATAATGACCTAAACGGTCCGTATAAAACACCCCCTGATTGATCCGTCCTGGAATAGCATCAATCTTTATTTTAAGCTCTGGAACCGAAAAAGAATGAATCACATCAGAAGACGTGACTATAAGTTGATAAAAATCGTACAAGTTAACCCGCAATGGCTTATCCACCGAATCAACAAAATCAGTCATCATCGAGTCATAACCCCTCTCAGCCCCTGTAATTTCATACCTCCAATACCACTGCCGACCCGTAATCTTTATAATTGCCTCTGTAGAAATCGGCAAATCCTCAGTCATGCACACAACGTTTAAAAAACACAGATACCTGATCATCACCCTAGGCACCAAAGTCCAAGCTCACTCAATCCAATTTTTCTCTTTTTTAGCACTCCTCAAATTATAACTTCCTAACAACTGCCAACCCAAAACCAAAAAAACCCACGCAGGGATGAAAGCACAAAGAAACACTATGTAATGAACCAGGTTATCATAAACCACTTTACCAACCAATACTGAAGCCATCCTAGATAGAATGAATACACCACCTATCAACTAATACCCGGTTCCCCCAGTATTACCATGTTACGACTTACCAAAGCTAAACGCTGTGGGCGACGGGCGGTGTGTACCCCGATTGAATCATCTTCGACGGAGCCTCATACTTAATCCGCCTACTTCCGAGTCCTCAATAAACCCCAAACGAATTTCAAAAAGGGACTTTTATAAAGAGTAGTGCATAAACCCCTTGTCATTAGCAGCACATAGACCTGACTTAAATAATCGATATTCACCCATAAGCACGAGACATGGGTATTAAACCGGATATACACTAACTAACTTCAGACAAGGCCAACTTCTTAGCGGATCATCTCTTACGTCACACACTCCCCCGGAAGAATTTCATCAGCTGCCAAGCCTTTTTAGTTAAAACTAAGGAGGCACAAAATCACACTTCTCAATACAAGGGTCTCTAATCCTTTTCTCCCAATAGCTCTCATACAAACTGCAAAATCATTACCAGAGAGTCACACTGGATTCCACCCCTACACTCCCTATTATTTACAAAAGACTTTAACCGAAAAAGAGAAGAAGCTAACAGACTAACCGCGGATGCTGGCACTGAGAATCCACCACTTCATCACCCGAAGGGCCTAACCAGACTTTAACGTCTAAACCTAAGATCTCCCCACTAGTTACCCAACGACATACGACTGCCGCACTCACACCAGACAACCTGACTATGTGGACCCCCTCGAATTTCTCCTCCAACCAAAGCTAAATAGTTAAAGACGTGGGTACCACCGTACCTCAAATGTCTTTGCAAAACACTCTGCCCAAAGCATCACATCCAACCTAAACTGCAAACAATCCTTTCGTACTAGCCTGCAGCACTGGTAAATAAGAACCGACCTGGCTCACGCCGGTCTTAACTCAACTCATGAAGGGAACTACGGTCGAACAGACCAAAACAAGAAAGCCGCTACACCCTCCTGCTCACCCCCAAGTCAACATCGAGATGGCAACCAAGCGAATCAATACGACCTCTCCTCGCTTCTTACCTAGTTATCCCCGAGGTAACTTAAACCTACAGTCCATACAGGATCTTCAAGCATATGAAACATAAGCCTCCGCCCCAGATAAAGAATCCAATCAAAGCTCTCGGGGTCTTTCCGTCTAACCCATCAAAGTTAGGTTCTGCACTAACAAACCAATTTCGACCAAGATTCTCATTTAGGCTATCCCCCGAGTCAAACCATTCAAACAATCCCCTAATTACGAGGCAACTAATTATGCTACCTTAGCACAGTCAAGATACTGCGGCCATTCATTTAACCACATTGGGCAGGCACTACCATCTACACTCAACAGATGGAAATGTTTTTAATAAACAGACCGAAGGGGCCCGAGAAAAAAAAGAACCAATCAGACTACTTATTCCCCCATACTCAATTCTCCAATTAATAAGTCGCCTAATCGAACAAAGTTAACAAGCCCACGAATCAAATAAGTTGTAACACACTAACCCGCAGAGGTACCCTTAACCTAACCTAAAGGTAAATACTAACGCAACTCTTATTGCCTCCCTCACATCAGCGCAAAGGAGGTAAACCGATAAACACCAGGCAACAACTAGCTATCCGACGATACGAAAAATCTTTCACCTCCTTCCTCAGCTCTCATCCCATAGTTACCCACCAGCAACTTAGTTCCAAACAAGCCAAGGAAAAATCATCGCCCTTCGAGCAAGCCTAAATCCAGACACCAATTCAAAGGATCATGATGCAAAAGGTACGAAACATCCTCATAACCTCATTCCCATCACAGCCTCTAAGCCAATGAAAGCAGCCCTCACGCAGCCCCTCAGTCTTACAAAGACCGCATTCTAACCTAAACTACACTTTCCTCTACTCCCGGAAAAGCCAAGTGCAAGGCTCACTAATGTAATCACAATGATGAGGGACGGGCAACGTCACAACATTCAAAACCAAAACTTTACTCCCTCATAAACCAACAACCCGATTACCCACAGCAATCGACTCTCACAAAACGTAAACTAACATAAAACCCCTAAAGACCGAAATCAGTCCCCCCAAACTCGCCATCGTGTTAATTCACTGAAAGCAAGGCTCAAAAACACAAACCCGACGAGGCAACCCATGAAGTCCCAAGAAATGAAGGGGGAAAAAACATAAGTTGACCCCAATCATCGACACACCCCAATGAGCCATCAAGAGATACTTATTTAACCTGTAACCAACAACGACAGGCCATCACCAAATAACCGAAATCACAACAGTACTGTACGAACCCAAAGAAAGAACATAATGGAAATGAGCCACTACAAACCATGTATCATGAAGTAAGGTATCCATTATCGAAGCCGACAACATTATCCCCGTCACACCCCCAGTAGTAAACAGAACAATAAAGCCCAAGATCCATCACATTATTGGATCCCAGAATCGGCCTCGTCTACCAGCTAACATGTACAGCCAAGAAAAGACCTTAATACCCGTAGGAACCCCAATAATCATAGTGACAGACCTAAAAAAGACAGCCGTCTTTAAGTCCAACCCAACCATAAACATATGATGAGCCCAAACAATACTTCCCAAACAAACAATCGCAAACATGGCCAAAACTAAGCCCCTGTAACCAAACAAAGAGTCATTGTTAGTTAGCGTTGAACATATGTGTCTCACTATCCCAAAGCCAGGCAATATCAACACATACACCTCCGGATGACCAAAAAACCAAAACATGTGTTGAAACAACACAGGGTCTCCTCCTCCCAACGGATCAAAAAACGCAGAACCGAAATTACGATCAAACAAGAGCATAGTTATACCCGCTGCCAACACCGGCAGAGTTAACAATAGCATTATTGAAGTAAAAAGATACGCCCAAGCCACTATCGAGTAACGATCCACAGTCTGTCTACTCATAGCCCTGACTATCGTGCAAATGAAATTAAGGGACCCAAACACACTAGACAGCCCAGCCAAATGAAGAGAAAACATCAAAAAATCAACACCTCAACCCCTGTAATCAGCCGAAGCAAGGGGAGGATAAAAAGTCCAACCAACCCCAGCGCCTCCAAACATCCTCAAACCAAAGCATATCGCAGAAGGAACCATCAACCAAGCTCTTAGAGCATTAAGTCGAGGAAGATTCAAATCCGGCAGACCCAACAACAACGGCAAAAGAAATTTACCAAACCCCCCTATTAAAACGGGCATCAAAAAGAAAAAAATCATAGCTATCCCATGGCTAGTAATCACATAGTTATACACCTCCGGAGAAATCACATTATAATAAGGGTCCAGATAGTTCATCCGAATAAGAAATCTCAAAGAAAGTCCCAAAAAACCTCCTCAAACACCAACCATCATGTAAATTAAGCCCACACGCTTGTGGTCTAAAGTCATAAGCCAAAGCAACATACCTCCAACAAACGACAAAACAAGCCACCTCCTGTTTTGAAGACAGGCAGTCTAAATAACCTAGATTGTTCAAGAGAGTCGAACGAGTCTATCCGTTCCCCTCATCGTTAGCAGCGACAAGACCTTAACTCCCCCTTAATAAGCCCATTCAACATACCCCTTATTTATCTCAACAGCAAACCCAACAGACAACAAGACTAAAAAAAAAATGTAATAAGCAAAATTCTTAAAAAGCAACCCCTGATAAGGCATATTTAAAAGCAAAGAAACCTCCAAATCAAAGACAACAAAAAATACCAACAAGACAAAGTAAGTGTACCTAAAATAATTCTCCACTACCCGCAAAGGCAGAAAACCGCATTCAAATCTCCTAACTCACGCCCGAAACCCTGTTACAGCCCTCCACCTTGAATCCCACACAAAAAGATGATAACCCCCTACAAGCAATGAAATCATCAAAAACAAAGACAAACAAACAATTAAAGAGTGCACCTCGGAGGATCCTAAGACATCATCGGAGTAAGAATCCAAAGCTTTACAAATTAAGCTACCTCCGAGTATCGACGGAGACTCATGGTCCCACAACCACTATATCACAGTGGCCTGCACAGCAGCCCTATCGACTCAGCCCACTAATTTTACCCTTAGACCTCAAGCCCCCAAAGCTAGCATCCTACGTTAGACTACGAGACTGCGTCCGGGGGCCCAACCACCATCTCTAAGTTAACAGCTTAACGATTTAACAATTAATCTACCCGCACTCCTCCCCCCTTAAACCGGAATCATAACCAAAAGAGAAAAAACCAAGATCAAAATGGAATACTTTCACATAAACCCAACAAAGTAATCATAACGAACCCGCGGGAGGGTTGCTCGCGCTCAAACAAAAAAAAAGACATGGAAAAGAGTAACAGAAATAATCCAAGACCCCCCAAAGAAAAACACCGCTCCCAACCACGAAAATATAAACATTATCAGGTACTCACAGGCAAAAAGACAAGTGAAAGGAACATTACAGTATTCCGTATTTAACCCGCTAACCAATTCACTCTCTGCCTCTGCATAATCCAAAGGAGTCCGGTTGCATTCGCAGAGCATCCCCACTAATCATAAACCGTAGCACAACGGAAGCACAATCACCAAAAACCACCTTCTCCTCATCAACGAATGACTAAAATACCCACCACACATTAGGCCTCTGATTATAACTACACACATCAAACAAGCTTCAAACGTCACAGAGCCAAAAGCAGACCGGACACACCTTATAAGGGCAAACTTTTTGTAACTACCCCAACCCATCCTTAAAAGCCTATAGCCTGTAGCCCTAGTAACCACTAAGACCCACAACAATATTTTAGCGCTTCTACCACCACTATAAAACAAAGAAAAAAGAAGACAATAGCTCAACCCCAGAAACACAATCAAGTAAACACCAGCTCAAGACATCCACCTACGAACCTGAAAAAGACTTACCTTAAACTTTATAACTAACTTCAAAAGATCCGCAAAACTCTGAAGCAACCCCATAACCCCTACCTTATTTGGACCCTTACGAATCTGCATATAACCAAGCACCTTCCGCTCCCCCAAAATAAAGAAAGCCACAAACACCATGATTACTATGAAGGCCAAAAAAGAAGAACTAAACACGTACACCCTCAATAGCACCGAAACCACCCCGATCTGAGATACCCCACCCATAGTACGACAAACTATCATTCACGATTAAACTAAGAACGGAAGATTAACGACAGAAATCACTTCACCGGTCACTTGCAGAGCAACCATCTACAAATTAAACTATGTCGTTTAACTTAATCACATGACGATAGACATTACCTCTTCTCCTACGTGTAAGATAGACATTTTATATAAACTACCTCGCCACCTCTAAACCAACTCGCTTCCACCTCAACTACTTCGCGGCACCCCCGACCTAATCAAATACTTCACCAAAAAAAACTGCTCAGACACTTTGTAGCACACTCAGCCTAAAAACACCAAGAAACCACATGAATAAATGCAGAATCCCATGATCAACTTGTAAAACAACGCAACAGAGCCTGGGAACGAAACCAAAATAGCAATCAACAAAAAGTAGCTACCCCCATCAGACACATTCATCCCCTCAAGCCGTCTCAAGACCCAAACAACGACACTAGCCCACAAAAAATAAACCCCAAAAAGGTAAAGAAGCAAATCACTCGAAACCTCAATCGCCATCACAACCAGAGACGCGCTGGAGCAGACCAACACATGGCACCAAAAAATCATCCATTTAGGTGTAAACACTCACATCAACAATGCAACAGACACAAAGGTCAAGAAACAAAGAACTTTAACCAGAATCAGATCCCAACCACCCCTAATAAAGAACCTAAAAAACAAGAAAGCCCTCTTCAATATCGTAGAAAGGGCTCAAACAACCAGTCAGTTACTTGAAGAAACCACCACATAAACCCATCCCAAGAAGGGGAACACCCCAAACTTCATCAGCAGGCCCAAAACCCTCAACAACAGCAACTCATCCACCAGAAAACCTCTAACAATCAGAGATGAAGACACAGCAGACACCACAATGTAACTAAACAACCTTCTTAAAACCCTACTCTCCCTGTAAAGGAAAAAACAGGGAATAACACACAACACCCCCAACTCTAAAAAGAGTCAAAAGACCAACAAACTATCCCTGAGAAACAAACAAACCGAAAATAAAGAAGCACAAAAAACACCGAAAAAGGACAGGACAGCCCCCCGCATACCATCTAATGACTCTCTGAAAACGAGAGGATCCTACAAACAATAAATCAATGGACCACAGCCACAAAGACCTCATAAAAAAAAAGCACGACCAAAAAAAGAACGACCCACCACTGCGAAAAAGTAAGCATGCCCAAAACATAACCGCCGAGAGCCCCTATAGACAAGTTAACAAACGGACGAATCATCAACACTACGGGTCGAACCAGATAACTCAACGTCTCAGCCAAACAAACAAAAGGAGCTATCCAAATAGGAGTCCCTTCCGGAATAAAACCACTAAAGAAATACTTCCACTCCCCATCAATCAAACGCGACCCTAGTAAACCCAAAAAAATAGGAGCAATACTTCAAACAACAAACAAAGCAAACCCAGACATTCCATACAAACAAGGTAAACGCAACCTCAAAAACCTCAAAAGCAAGCCCGCCAAAACAACACGATACAACCAATCACCGAACCCACCACTTATAAACCTCGCCACCTTCCAAAAAACACCCTCAAACCGAGAAACAAACATAGGAAGGAACATCCTGTATTATGTGAACATGAGCCACACAGTTTATTGCACTTAACTTATCCTTCCTTCCCGCCACACTAAAGTACCTCCAGCTCTTCAAACTAGCGCTCTTATTTAAGCTAGACAGAAACACCCACTATAGCTAACATCCAATTTTCCCTTATGACCAAAACATAAAATGCATTACTTTACACCAAGCTATAAATCATCCCTAGCACACCAAAAAAAAGAAAAACCTTCAAAATAACAAAAAGGACAGAGAAAGAACCTTCATCACCAACACCCTGGAGACTCACACAACATCACAATGACGTGTCAACAATGTGCCGAGCAAAAAGAGAGGAATTAGCCCCCCCAGGAACAAAAACCCGTAAAGTACCAACACAAAGAGGCTCCTAAAAACAGTGGCACCCACCATTAGAGACACCTCACAAAAAAATTGTACTGTTGGGGGGAGGGAACAAACTGTACACAAAGCAGAACAGCAAAGAACCCGGAAAAGCAACCTCCCAGACACCCCCCTCTTTAAAAGAAACAAATTGCGGGTTGACGAAACATCATAAATCAGCCACAACAATAAAAAAGTCAACCCGGCCGAGAGCCCATGACCCAGGCAGTAAAGAAAACACGGACCACCCAAGTCCCATCCTCCAACACAAAGACACCCGGAAGCTATTAATATGTGCGACAGCCTCAAAAAGGCCAACCACCGCTTGCCATCCAATTCTCGAGAAGCCGCAAAATAGAAAAGTACTGAACCCAAAAAGCACAAAAGCACATAGTTAGCCGAAAACACTCAATCCGGAAGGATACTAAAGCAAAATCGACAAACTCCCAAGACTCCCAACTTCATAATGTAACCGCTCAAACACACCGAAACAGGCCTCCTAGCCTCCGCATGAACTATCGGCAACCACACATGGAAGGGCGGTAAAGGTATCTTAGTTATGAACAACACAGCAAGAACCACACTACAAAAACACCAGACGCTGCCGCCCTCTTTCCCTCAAGACAACATTTTAAACCCTCCTTTCTCCTCACCAAGATAATAAATGCACAAAAGCATAGGGAGGCTAGTTAAGACAACGTAACCCAACAAGTATCAACATGCTATGTAGCGTTCTGAATAAGGTGACTCAACAACCAACAAAATCAATAACGGCACTATTGACATCTCATAAAAAACCCAAAATCACAGAGCATGAATGCAACAGTAACAAAAAATGGAGGAAAGGACGCTCAACCCAATCATCAAATAAGAAAATCCTCGAATCTCTACCTTCCAGAAAAGTAGTGAGACTCAAAGCAGACAAGACAGAAACACCAAATAAAACGACACCAAATCAAAGGAAAAAACCCCCCGGACCAAACATCCTTCAGTCAAGAACACCTGGATTGGGGACACAGCTAAAAAGCCCAGAATAACCGTGACTCCCACAAACACAAATCCTATCATCCCACTGCCCCAATCAAGCTTCTTGAATCTCACAACCGAGTCAAAACCACCAACCCTAAAACTACCTCTATCGTGAAAATCACCATTAAGGCAATAAAAAAAATAAAAGACTCGCCCCTCTGCGAGAGCATACTCAAGAACAGAATCAGTACTTTAAAGTTCTCAACCACTATTAAACAATTCAACAAACGCGTCATCGACAAGAAAAACCTACAAGCGATAACCCTTACACCCAAAACCAAAATCAAATGGAGCACCTAATGACGTTGAAATGAAGGAAACCCTCCAGAATAAGGAACAACCCACAGCCCCTTATACATAAATAACAAGAAAACAATTAAAAGAGAAGAAACCTTACTAATCACCACAAAAGGAAACTCCGGATGACAGGCTCCTAAATAACTCAAAAGAAAAAACAACGAACTACAACTTCAAAAAATAGCCTGGCGGCCAACCCTATACACACACGAAAATTTAAAAGTAGGCACCCACATTACGAAAAGAAATATCAACACTAAAACCAAACCTCCCACCTTAGACTCAATCGAACGAAGCATAGCATAAAACGCCAGAAAATACCACTCAGGCTTGATGGACACAGGAGTTACCATTGGATCCGCCTCGATGTAACTTTCAACATCCAAAACAGCATCTGGACATATCAAAAGAAAAATAGCCAAAAATGTCAACAGCGTTGTCAAAACTAATCCATCCTTCACAGTAAAATAAGAATGAAAGAGAACAACATCGCTGTAACCCCCAGGAACAGACAAAGGATTATTCGACCCCCCCTTATGCAAATAAAACAAATGCATTACCCTCAAACCAACAATAATAAAAGCCAAACACACATGAGCCGAGAAAACACGAACCAGAGTTACATTAGTAACACCGAATCCACCAACGATAAACTTATAAAGACCCTCACCAACCAAAGGAATCCTATTCAGTATAGACGTCAAAACCGTCGCAGCCCAATAAGACATCTGATGCCAAGGAAGGATATAACCCAAGAAGGCCTCAGCCATCATCATAATGTACAGAACAAACCCAACATTTCACACCCCCAACTTCCTATAACTTGAGTAATAAAAAGAGCGACCCATATGTGCTAAAAACAAAACAAAGATAAAACTAACCCCTCAGATATGAGCATAACGAACAAACCAAAGAAAAAGGCCCTCATTTATAAAATCAAGCACCAACCCAAACCTTAACCTTGAATCAGCCACGTACAGAAAGGACAAAATTATCCCAGAGATAATCTGAATAACCAGAAATCTCCTAATCATGAATCCCCCGCACCAAAAATAACTCAACGAAAGTTTAGTCGGCAAGTCCACCACGTTGCCACGAACAACCGAAAGCATAACCAGATTCCCCCGTCAAAACCAATGAATCTTTAACACCACAAGCTAACGGTTTACTTTAACCTACGAAAGAAGGTCAACTTAAACGTAATAAATAATCAAATACACCAACAACCAAATGTAATCCACAAAATGCCAATACCAAATGACCAAACTAGAGTAGTAATAGTTAAACTTAATCTCCGAAAATAAAACAACCCTCATAGCCACAACACCCAAAAGAACATGAAGAAAATGCAAGCCAACCGTACAAAAGGCAGCACCCATATACGCCCTGTAAAGCACATCACACTCACAATCAAAAAACTCAAAAAGCTGAAGAAAGATAAACCCCACACCTAACATTATTCTGATACCCAAGAACAACCTCCCGTAAGGCAACCTCGCACTATGATGATAAATAGTCGCAGTTAACGAAGACGTAAGTAAAAGGAAACATCCGAGGAAGGGGAGCTCCAAACAATCCGACAATGTTCCCTCACCGCCATCATCCCTCCACAAAACCGTCAAAAACAAAGTCCCAAAAACAACGACCTCCCTACCAATAAACAGTCAAAAAGCCGACACATAACGCTTAACAGTAAAGTACAAAACGTCACAAACAAGAAACCAAGCTAAAACACACACAAACACTAAAAAAACAAACAACTGCTTCAGCAACCATAAAAAAATCCTAACAATTAGACAAATCAACACCGCTGCAAATTGAAATGGTAATCATCTCATCCCTCGCTCCAACCGACAACGGCCTCCAGCGGAACCTCCAAACCCGCCAAGCATTCCCAAGTAACCAAGGTGTAGCAACCCTCTCACAGGGACCATCGACTTGGAAAGACGACATACTTAAACGCTTGTACTACTGCCACCATACTAACTCACTCCATTAGTTTGAACTAACATTCATTCCCCAATCCAGGTGGACACACTCCCAACCACCTGTGCCTCAACACAATGGTATTCATCCTTCCCTTAAACTAAGATCACCCTCTCTCCTCTCTCATTATTTTAACTCCCCTTATCCTTTAAACTAACCAATGGTTATATATATATATGTGTCCCCTCTTTATATATACGTAGCCACCTCTCTCCTCTCTCATTATTTTAACTCTTCCCTATTCATTCCCCAATCCAGGTGGACACACTCCCAACCACCTGTGCCTCAACACAATGGTATTCATCCTTCCCTTAAACTAAGATCACCCTCTCTCCTCTCTCATTATTTTAACTCCCCTTATCCTTTAAACTAACCAATGGTTATATATATATATGTGTCCCCTCTTTATATATACGTAGCCACCTCTCTCCTCTCTCATTATTTTAACTCTTCCCTATTCATTCCCCAATCCAGGTGGACACACTCCCAACCACCTGTGCCTCAACACAATGGTATTCATCCTTCCCTTAAACTAAGATCACCCTCTCTCCTCTC
>Ga0209555_10002003_pt1 | contig 14817 bp, 16 predicted proteins | sample SaaInl85LU_5_DNA_FD_184643 | JGI IMG/M metagenome (GOLD analysis project Ga0209555, IMG submission 184643) | Marine microbial communities from expanding oxygen minimum zones in the Saanich Inlet - ESP_85LU_5_DNA (SPAdes) (version 2) | ecosystem: Environmental > Aquatic > Marine > Intertidal... | reverse complement strand
ATAACAATATTAATAATCATGGAATTTATCCTTCTGGCAAAAATCTTATCACCAAAGCTCTTCTTCAACTTAACGGCAATGACCGTTTTGCCGAACGTGATGGCTCATATTTCAATTATGTCCAACCTTATCAACATCACACCAATATTCCCTCAAACAAAGGCATCAATGTATATTCATTCGCCCTTAAGCCCGAGGAACACCAACCTTCTGGCACCCTTAACATGTCTCGCATTGATACCGCTCAACTATCTATGTCCGCACTTGCTGATGGAGACGCTAAAATCTTCGCTGTCAATTACAATGTCCTCCGTATCATGTCTGGTATGGGTGGTCTTGCTTACAGCAACTAAATATAAAATAATGCAAAACTTCGTAACATATAAAATATAAAAATAATATAATACATTTTTTTTCTCCTGTTATAGTATAAAGAATATAACATAAATGGGTGGTGGTCTTCTTCAACTGGTCGCTTATGGCGCACAAGATGTTTACTTAACTGGTAATCCTCAAATTACCTTTTTCAAGGCCGTTTATCGCCGTCACACTAACTTCGCTATTGAAGCTATCCAACAAACATTCAACGGTACTCCCGGCTATGGTCAGCGTGTAACCAGTACTATTGCCAGAAATGGTGATTTAATCCACCGTGTATATCTATCTGTTGATTTAACTCCCACTGATGATCTAGCCAAATATTTTGGTCTTCGTCTTATTAATTTTGTAGAGATTGAAATCGGTGGTCAAAAGATTGACAAACATTATTCTCACTGGATGTATATCTGGAACGAACTTTCTCTTCCTAAATCTAAGAGAGAAGGATACAATGACATGGTTGGGGCATATGGCGGTAAAAAAATGAATAACAAATTATATATTCCCCTTGAATTCTGGTTCTGCCGCAATGTTGGTCTTGCCCTTCCTCTTATCGCTCTTCAATACCACGAAGTCAAGATTAATCTTTCATTTGAATCTGCTGCTAACTGTGGTGCTGCACCAACTGCTTCTTTCGGTGCCTCTCTCTGGGTTGACTACATCTTCCTTGACACCGATGAACGCAGACGTTTCGCTCAACTTTCCCACGAATACCTCATTGAACAACTTCAATTCACTGGCCAAGAAGCCGTCAGCAACAGATATATCAAACCAAAACTCAATTTCAATCATCCTTGCAAAGAACTCGTATGGGTAGTTACTAAATCTGGACGTACTGATGAAGCCCAAAATTGGATGAACTATACTCTTGGAACTGAACTTGTTGATGACGATGTTACTTCAGATGCTCTTGCTACTAAACTTTCTACATCTGCCATTGGAAATGGAATCAATCCTATTGGAAATGCTAAACTTGTACTTAATGGCAATGACCGTTTTGCTCAACGTGATGGACTTTATTTCAACACAGTACAACCATTCCAACATCACGAAAATGTTCCTGCGAATGCCGGTATCAATGTATATTCCTTTGCACTCAAACCCGAAGAGCACCAGCCATCAGGTACTCTCAATATGTCCCGTATTGACACTGCCGTTCTTAACATCAATATGAATGATGATATTGCTGCTGGTGACCTTTCCAAATATAATCTCAATATCTATGCCGTAAATTACAATGTTCTCCGCATCATGTCTGGAATGGGTGGTATCGCTTACAGTAACTAAATTAAATATAGTATTACAGCAATACGTTTATAAAAATAATTTCATTTTTTTTCTCCTATTATAGTATAAAGAATATAACATAAATGGGTGGTGGTCTTCTTCAACTGGTCGCTTATGGCGCACAAGATGTTTACTTAACCGGTAATCCTCAGATTACCTTTTTCAAGGTTGTATACCGTCGCCACACTAACTTCGCTATGGAATCCATCGAACAATCTTTCAATGGCAATAACAACTTCGGTTCATCCGTAAGTGTCCTCATCACTCGCAATGGTGATTTAATCAACCGCATCTATTTCAATGGCAAAATCAAAAACAAAGCTACTGCTATAAGTGCTATTAATGGTGTTCTAACGTCAGTAGATGTAACAGGTACACCGAGTGGTTATACAAATAATACTCAGATATCTATAACAGGTGGTACTACTGCCGCAAAAGGAACAGTAAATGTTGCTGATAGCACAGTTACTGTAACTATTACAGAGGGAGGTTCTGGTTTTACTACATCAAGTACTTTAATTGTCACTCCCGTTATTGCGATTGAAGATGAGTCAACACGCTCTCTTAGTTTGACTGTGAATGCTGTTAATGATATTGATGCCGTCCCTAATAATATTGACCTAGTTCCCTATTTCGGACAGAGATTACTCAAGACCATTGAGCTTGAAATCGGTGGCCAGAGAATTGATAAGCATTATTCAGAATGGCTCTATGTCTGGAACGAACTTTCCATGACCGCTGGCAAGAAAGCTGGTTACCACGCCATGGTAGGTGGAAACTCCACCAATTCTGCTGTTTCCTTAGCTGCTCAAAAATCATATGAGGTATATGTTCCACTTGAATTCTGGTTCTGTCGCAACGTTGGTCTTGCCCTTCCTCTTATCGCTCTTCAATATCACGAAGTTAAACTCAACATGACATATGCCAGCAAAAATGAAATGGTCGTTAATAATGACCATGCTGCACACCTTGAATTACACGATGTTGGTCTATGGGTTGATTACATCTTCCTTGATACCGATGAACGCAGACGTTTCGCTCAACTTTCCCACGAATATCTCATTGAACAACTTCAATTCAATGGTGCCGATAGCATTGATGCTTCAAGCACTGGTGCAATGAAGAGTGTTCGTATGACTTTTAACCATCCTTGCAAAGAACTTATCTGGTTCGTGCATCCCGAGAAGACCGATGATGATACAATTCCTCACTGGAATAACTTCTCTAAATCAACTAATAACACTTACTCTGATGCTACTAATCCTGTCGCCATGGCTAAAATTCAACTTAATGGCAATGACCGTTTCGCTGAACGCGAGGGAACTTATTTCTCATCTGTACAACCTTATCAACATCACGAATGTACTCCTGACAAATACCACCCTGGTATCAATGTTTATTCCTTTGCACTCAAACCCGAGGAACACCAACCTTCTGGCACCCTCAATATGTCCCGTATTGACACCGCCATACTTTCAATGTCATCCACTATAGCTGGTAATGTATCTGTCTTCTCAGTCAACTACAATGTCCTCCGTATTCTATCGGGTATGGGTGGTCTTGCTTACAGCAATTAAATCAATTAAAACCAACCAATTATTTTTACAAAATGCAAATTTTATATTCCTATATTGCAGATACCAATATTCTAAATAAAGTAACAATTTCATATAATCGTCTTAATTATGAATCATATCATATTAAAAGAGTTACATAGAAATGCGTTGATATCTAAATTATCAGCATTATCACCAAATGATATAAAATCAATAAACGACACAAATGATACATTTAGTGATATTATCAAACTAATCGTCAATAATGACATGTGTTACATCCAAAACGAACACTTGAAATGTTACATATTTGGTTATAGTAACATAATTTACATAGGAATTCATTCTACAATGGATTATAATGCGAAAAATAAATTAACACAATTCAAAGATAATATGTATATTCACACTGGTATATATAATGCATTTATTTCGATTGAAGAAAAATTGAATTATTATATATTAAATCTGGATAAAAATCATAATATAAAAAAAATATTTGTATCAGGCTATGGTGTAGCAGGTGCGATTGCAACTGTTGTTAGTGGAACACTTGCAGAAAAATATAGAAATATGTATATAGTTTCGTGTTATACTTTTGGGTCACCACCAGTTGGTAATAAAAGTTTTCGTAAATGGTTTGTCAGAAATGTAAGTTGTAATTACAGAGTTGTAATAGATGATGATAACAATAATATCAATAATATCAATAATATTTGTTACATGAAATATTATCATGTATCAGATGAACTTAAATTGACGATGGACAATATTGTTAATGCAGCATATATTGATATGTCATTCTTCAAAAAACTAAAATATTCATTATCTGGTAAAAAATTTATTTTCAATACACATACACCTATCGAAAAATACATTGAATATTTAAAAACAATACTTTTTATGTATAAATCAAACATATACAGAATAAATGAATCATCACATTTGCATATAAATAAAGAAGAAAATGCAAAACAGCAACAATATATGTCAAAATTTCCTCTAAAATCAAGCGATTCTTTCAAAAGTACATCAGAATCATTATCTTCATCTCCAATATTTACTTCAATCAAATCTCCAAAAACAACTCAAAAAATTTCTCCTAATAAATCTTCTTCAAATAGACCTTCTCCGCATCGTTTTCCTAATGGAAATGTATATACACAACAAGGACCATTGACCGACGAATTTGTCACTATGATTATCCAAAAATTAGATAATGCAAACTATACTTTATCAAAATATTTAGAACAAAATATTAGGAGAACATCAAGTGCGAAAGATTTATCTACAAGTACGACTTCGCCATCGTCTGTAACAAATTGCGCAAATTTAGTATTAGATGATGTAATAAAGTAATAAAGTAATGAAACTATAACGCAAGTATAAATCAATGAAGACAATTTTGATATATAATTATGGTGCATATAATGCAAATTAAAATTGCATTGAATTTTACATAATTATTAATATATTGTGCTCTATCCAGTACAAACAATATATATTGATGAGAATGACCAATACATTTCACATCCAAATTTTTATCATATACGTGTTGATTATAATAATGAAAACATGTTGATTTTTCATCAAAAGGTTGTATATTTTTCAATAAATATCGATTGACATATTCATTGACAAAGTAATAATTCTTCATACATAATATGAAAATCATCAAAAACAAGAAATATTTCAAATTCATCATCATATATTATGCTATGCTATTATGCTATGCTATTTATCATATAACAGTTGTATCATTTTTATCATTTTTTTATTTTTGAAGAGAATGCAAACTCTCAACAATTTCAGTATAATTTGAACCAACAATACGTGAATATTCGCGTCCAGAACTAATGATAACAATAGTTGGAAGAGATGTAATATTCAATAATTTGCTAAGTTCTTCATTTTTATCTACATCAACCTTATAAAATCCAATATTTTTATATCTATCATCATTCGCTAGCAATTCAAGTTTTGGTTTCAAAGTTTTGCAAGGACCACACCATCTTGCAGTAAAACATATTAATGTGTAGATTTGGCTTGACAATGCATTATTCCAATCTTCAATATCCTCTATTTCTTGCATTATTATATAATATAATAATATAAAAATTACGAAATATTTTTGTGTTTGAAATACAATTAAAGATATATGATATAAATATTAGAATATATAAATATCAATCAATGTATTATTTATGGTCACTGTTTATAAGTGCTGTATTGTTTTCTTTAATACAATTAAACGAATATAATAAAGTTATAGATAAAAGAAGATATAATCCTTTAACATTTGCAAATTTGGGTACATTTATTGTCATATATATGATAATTACAATAGCAATGTATATGATAACAGGAAAAACAGATATTAAAACAACATTTATGAACATGAAAGGTGGTACAGATAAAATAAAATCAACATCTGTGGATCCTCATATGTTGAGAAAGATATCAGATAATGTATATACTGGATTTAGTCCAAATACGAAAAGCGATATATAATATATAATAAAAAAATAGATATAAAATAGTGTTATATATTTATCATTAAATGAAATTGGAATTAAAAAAGTTTGACCCCTCTAAAATAGCATCAGATTCTGTAGTAGTTTTCATTGGAAAACGTAATACAGGCAAATCATATTGTATGAAAGATATATTGAATCATAATAAAGACATACCTGTTGGAGTTGTCATCAGTCCTACTGAAAGAGCAAATGGATATTTTGAAAAATTCATACCAAAGATGCTTATATATGATGAATGTGAAGAAGATACTATTAAAAAATTTCTTGATAGACAAATAAAAATATCAACAGAAAAAAAAAGAGATTTAAAAAAATATGGTACAACTCAAATTGACCCTCGTTCATTTCTCATTTTAGATGATTGTCTTTATGATAAAAGATGGGTTAATAATATTAATATTCGTTCTATTTTTATGAATGGACGTCATTACAATATTTTCTTCTTAATAACAATGCAACATGCACTTGGATTACCACCTGTCTTAAGAAACAATATAGATTACATATTTATTTTCAGGAATAATATATTAAAAGAACGTCAAAAAATATTTGACAATTATGCTGGAATGTTTCCATCGTTTGAGGCATTTAATCAAGTTATGAATCAAACGACAGAAAACTTTGAATGTCTTGTGATAGATAATAAAATACAAAGCAATAAGTTGGAAGACCAAGTATTTTGGTATAAAGCTAATAGCGCAAATTTCAAAATGTGTAGTCCTGAACTATGGGAATTACAACATTTAGAAGAACAACGTCAAGATATGAATGAAGGTAATGATGACGACCCTGATGATGAACCATTTGATTCAGGTGTATTTACTAAAAAGAAAAACACAAATGTTATTAAGGTTAAAAAAACAACATCAAATAAATATCACTAACACTAAACAATGTCGTACATACTAATATGACAGAATTCATTATCATTTGATTTACAATCATCCATATTGTTATCATTCTGATAATCAATAACTACATGACTACATTCGCTACTATCGTCATCGTTTTCATTAATGTTATTAATTTCATCAATTTCATTGATAACATTAATTTCATTGAGAACAAGATTTGATTCAATATCATTTATGAACTCAACTTTTTTATGTGACCTTTTTTTAGCCGTGTTGTATTTTTGATTTATTTCTTTTTTTGACATAAAAATATAATCATCGTCGTCGTATTTGTTTTCCAAGATTATTTTTCTCAATCTCATATACTTTTCTGTATATCCACTTTGGGAAAAATAATAATACATCGCATTCAGTTTGTCAAACATTAGCGACATTTATCATTGATATGTATATACCATATCATATATGTTTATATTCATTTTTTTATAAATAACACGCGCGTATTTATAAAAAATGACACATAATTATCATAATAATATGAAATAAAAATCAAAATGTTATTAGAAAAAATAAAATATGACGCAGATGAAAGCTATCAATTACATGAAAATACCATAAATAATTCGCGCTTAAAAGATGCAAGGAAGTTAAGTGAATATATACTTATCATTTATCAACAAACTGATTTATATGGTATATATTATCCTGATAATAATGCTCTTTGTATAGTTTATCAGTATATTCAAAATCTTTACATATCTTACTATAATCATTATGTTGTGAAGAAAAAACTAGAAATTATTGTAACTGAAGAACTTTTACAAGATTTCATAGATAATGGAAAATCTTTCAATTCATATAATCATAAATATATGCTAGACTCAGAACTCAATGTTCCATTTGATACATATATACACTATATATTTGAAAAATCAAAACCTCTTAAAAAATATAATTATTATACTACTGATTTATACGATGTCTATTCATATCTAGCTTATTTCTTAGAATTTGCCATATCAAGATACATAAATGAAATTTAATATCTTCAAAGGTCTAAAAGAAAACATGTTTTCTCTTTTTTTGTGGCAATTCATTTTTATGTTCATTAATGCTTACAACTTTGATTTCTGCCTTTTCTTCTTTTTCTTCTTTTTTTTGAGAAGATGATACATCTGTTTCACCATCATCACCATCGTCATTATCGTTACTATCATCACTATCGTTACTATCGTTACTATCGTTACTATCGTTACTATCGTTACTATCGTTACTATCGCTATTAGCATAGCTATTGTCTCCACTATTGTTATTCGCATCGCTATCGTCACTGTCATCGCTCTTGAATGCTCCTGTTTGAATTTCGTGTGATTTATTACTCAAATTATCATCATCAACATCTTCGTCCTGTGCAGAACCATCAATGCTCTTTTCATTATCATCTGACATTTCAGATTTTTCAGCATATTTGTCTGAATTTTTAATTTCTTCTTTATCTATTTCTTCATTATCTGATACATCAGACCTTTCAGAACCATCCGATACATTAGAACCATCTGATACATCAGAACCATCTGACACATCAGACCTATCAGACCTATCAGATATTACATTATTGGTAATAGCATCATTTATAACAGATGTATCTGATACTTTTACTTGATTATTAAGAGTGTCGCGATTATCATACACATTTTCAATAGGTTCAATATTATTATTGTAAGTATTGTAAGGTCTTTCAATTTGATAATCTTGGAATTCTTTTTCGCACATTTTACTGAATTCAGTAATATTATTATCACACAACTGTTCTTTTGTACAGGCGTCTTTTGGTGTATCTGATGGAGCATCGGACTGTGTATCGTGTGGTGTATCTTTAACAGTTTGCTTTTTCTTTTTTAATGATGACGATTGATTTGATGACATTGATTTTTCAATTATTTTGTTCAATTTCTCAATGACATCTTTTATATTGACATAATCAGAAATAGTTCTTGCTACTAATTTTCGTATTTCATGTTCTATAATATTCATGTTGTTTTGTATTTCAACTGGTTTGAGATTGGATTGAATAAAAAGATACGAATGTTTCCAAGCAAATTGCGAACAATATACAAAACATTTATGAATAAAATCATTAACTGAAGGTGTTTTAATAGATATGTTATTAATTTTTTTACTATAATCTGCAAATTTCAATTTGACACTTGAAATGATGGTAATTTTCAATATTTTATCGAGATAATCACATTGAGTTTTCTCAATAATCTGTTCAACTTCTTGCTGAATGATATGATTATTCCATTCTGGTATTTTATTCATTTCTTTTTGAAATTGACGAAGGCCTTTATTTTGACATTCAATATAAATATCATATAACCTTTCTGCAATAGGAACTGCCAGTAAATCTTGTAAAAAATTTACATATTCACGTTTTGTATCAACTAAACCTTTTGACATTTATACTATGTTATATTATACATATTACTTTATATATAGTATCATATTGTATATATCTAAGCAACTATATTGAGGATAGGATTTATATTTATATTATATTCATTATCTTTTAATGAATCCATAAGAGAACCATCCAATCTATTTTCATATGCATTATTCATATTTTGTTCTCTGGTTATTTCACATTCATTTATTTCAGGAGATGTTTGATATATGACTCCAACATTACCTGCTTCACGTGCGGCATAACTATCATCTACTAATTTATTGGTTTTCATACGCACATCATTCTTATCAATAGCAATATTCATATTACCTGGGTTGGGCGTATGTCCTGCTGCAATAAGTTGTGCCTCGCGCGTACCATCTATAATTGCATTTTCTTCAGCTTCTCTGCTAACTTGTCTAAATTCACCAGTTGATTTCGCAATACCAACACTTTCATTATCAACAGTGAATTGTTTATGAGAATTACGTAAATCAACTTCTTTTGTAGCATATCCACCAAGTATGCTGTTAAGTACGCCACCAATATAACCGAATTCGGCAGAACCTTTGATAGTTGTTTCTTTAACCGTTTTCTTGGCCATGTTTTCAGGATTATATGTAACAATTTTATAAGATTTCCCAGCAAAATTTCCTACAGTTTCAACAACAGGAAGTGTTTCTTTTGTAGTAGTCTTCGCTTTATCTTCATTTTTCATATAAGAAGTATTTACAGGTAGCGTAATGTTAAGATGGTCACTATCATGAATAAGAGTTTCTTTGACAGTTGTCTTTGCAACATCATGAGCAGCGGAATAAGTACCATCATGTCCTGTAAGATTGAGAATATCACTATCTTGTACAAGTGTTTCCTTAACAGTAGTTTTTGGTGTATCAGCAGGGTCTAAAACAGTTAATTTTTTAGGAATTTGTGCTACAGCATTTCCTCCAGCACGAGGAGCATCTACAGTATATTCTTTGAGTGTATATTTCAAAGCATCTACAACAGGACTTATCAAAGATTTCACAATACTTGTCACATTGGATACTGTAGTTTTTGTTTCAGTTTCTTGACGTTCATTATCATATACAATAATATTATTCCTTCCATGGTCATCTTCAAATGCCATTCCTTTTTGAAATTCCATCTTAGGAACACCGCTATATTCTCTCATAGTATCTTGTCGATGTGTATTTTTAACAGCAAGTTCTGCACGACTTCTGTCTTTCGTATAAGCCCCTGTTGTTCTGAAATAATCATCATGTGTTTTATCAAATGTGCGTTCTGGTTTATTCTTATTATAAGCAGTAACTATACCTCTTTGTTCAGTACCTTTAGGAGGGGCTTTAGTAGGTATTTCAAATATTGTATCTCTTTGATTAATTTTGGAGCGAAGTTCATCCATAGATCTTGGTCTCGCATAATCCAACGTGTTCGATTGTTGATATCCACCAATGCCTTTGCTTGTATATCCTTGATTCAAACCTGGACCAACATAGGTTTTTTCAAAAGGAGAAATATTGTTTTGAATACCTGTCATTCCAGCAACAGCACGTGATTTCATAAAGTCATTATAAGATTTAGAACCATTAATATTATGATATCCACTTGTTGGTTGATTGAAATTTTCAACCTCGCGTTTTCTTCTATACAATTTATCAACTCCAGTATTCATATCAAGTTTTTGTGTGAATTTCTCAACATTCGTATTCTGTGTCACATTACCTTTTATAAAAGGTTGCATATTGTTATGTTTAAATTGATTGATATTCATTTTCTCACCACTTAAAAGAGAAATATTATTATCATTATCATTTGCATTTTCGTTAAAATTACTAAACATTGAAGAATCTGCTGGCATTGGCACTACTCCAGTTTTATATGGTTTTCTTGCTTTTTTATACATTTCTTTGCCTCTTTGATATTCATCTTTCCGAACTGTATCCAAATACTTGGATTCATAAATATTCTTCATAGATGGTTTATCATTTGAGTATATGTCCATCATTGTTTCCTCTAATCATTAATGGATAAAAAATAGTAGATTAAAAATACTTATCAAAACATTCAAACAAATCATTCAGCATATTTACCGATGATTCTTTATTCGTTATTTCTTTTTCATTATTTTTTATATCAAATATATTATATATCTGATAGATTTTATTAAATTGTTCCAACACCTTTTTCACATTTTTATTCAATTCTTTATATTCTTCATGATTCAAATAATTGTATTTCTTGATATTCCTATATTCATCAATTTTTATAATATTTTTACTTTTTACAGAAAAACTCTTGTTACCAATATCATATACAATATTATTTTTTTTATTATATTTTTTAACACCGATATTATCAAAACATATATTTTGAAATCCGATGCGATATTTGAAAAACATTAAAAATAAAGTTAAAAGAATTTGCTTAAGTAACGCAATCATTTCCAGGTCATTACCGTGGAAATCGTTTATTGATATGAAATACGGTTTAATAATGACAGCAACTTCATTCATATCATCAGTTGGATATTCATTATCATTACACAAATAATGTATTATATCCATTTCATATTCAAAATAACAGTCATAATGTGTTAAATTGATATGTTTGTATTTTTTTGACCGAGTGTAATCATTTGCAAGTTTTAAAGAATCCCATGACCCGATTCTTAATACATGCCCATTATCGTTTTTGAAAACATTATTTAACAACATTTTGTTATGTTTAAAAAAACGTAAATCTTCATTATTCATCATTTCTCTCCATTTCCTATCATTGATAAAAATATGATATTCTAATTCATTACTACTATTATTACTACAGTATGATGTCTTTAATTTGCGAATATTCGGATAATTGTACATATGTCATGTGATGTTATATATGATATTATATATATTATACTTATATTACTTATTGGACAATGGTAGTATTTTATTTTTTACAGGTTTGATTATAATTAATGGAACCGATGGGATTGCCTGGTGCATAAAGATTTTGCGCGTTTCCTTGGTTCCATTTATTCATATTGTCACCAAGGTTTTCTGATTTATAATTTGGTAAGAAAGCAGCTTGGTCATCGGGGACTTCAATAATAGGAACATGATTATCTTTGGCGACCATTCTATAATTTACAGGAACTCTATCAAATTCTTCAATAGCTCTTAATTGAGGGTCTTGTGGTAACCATTCCCAACGATTTATACCAGTACCTTTGAGAGTGCTAGCAGGATTGGAAAGTCTTGTATCTTCACGAGGTGTAGAACATTGTCTTGGATTACTTGAACTATTAATATCGCAACCACCAGTTGCAGTATATTTTCCAGGAGAATAAGCATCCTTGTTACATTTGCTTGATTTATAGTTAATTCCAAGTAATTCACTTGAATCATCTATAGCAGATTTCATAGTACAAGTATTGGGACCATATTGTTGAAATCGTAAAGCAGGGTCGCTTGGTAAATTTTCGCAATGAGAACAATCATTATAAGGAGTATTCAATGTATATAATCCAGGACCAATAGTTCTTTTTAATTTCTCTGTGTAACTACAACTATCTTGAGTCAATCTTGTATCACTCGGTTGATTCATCGATTCTTCTATTAAAGTAATATATTTTTAATATCAACATTTATTATAATTCATTTTAGGAGGCAATGGTATGCTTCTATACATTATACTTTGACAAGATGGAAGGTGTTTCATATTAGTATCGATTGGTTCTGTTTTATCATTTTTAATAATACCATCGCCTGTTGGAACATATAGATTTCCTCCACATTTTGAAATATATCTGGTTTGACCTCTTAATTCACTATCAAGATCTACCATATTTCCTTGAATATGAGATACCGATGTTCCGCCAACTAATCCGAGTTGATGCCTACATTTATCACCGTGTTCCCATTGCATAGGAGAAAGAATATAACCAAGAGTACTTACATTATTTTGTAGATTTTGCTTATATGAGCAATTATCGTATTTTGTTCTATTAAAACTCATTCTATTTATTATGTACAATTTTTTTACAATATATTTTTATAGCATTTATCAAACTTAACTTTATTCACATATGCTCTCGTATCATCGCCACCTCTCGTCCAGGATGGAACAATATGATTGGGGTCTTGTATATCTTTGATACAATCTAACATAGGCATAAATTTATTAGTTGTCGTTTCCATTATAAGTTTATTACAATTTTGATTGAGTCTTGCTTCTTTATCTTCATCCGAATCTAAAGCTGATAAGAATTTATCATGTATAGTTCTGGAATCAGAACCAGAAAGAAAGTCAAGTTCTTTATCAATATCCCTTGATTTCCCTTGTAGTTTTGGACCACCTGCGAATGTTCTCGTTGTCAATTGTATAGGACATCTATCACGAGTCATCCCTTCTTTATTATTTCTAAGAGACGAATATACATCAACGAGATAATCATCTGAAACACCATATCCAGGACGACCATTTAAATTTACATGGTCATATGTAACATTTGGAAGCGTCCCGTATTCCTTATCAACTCTGGAATTATCATTATAATACATTGAGTATTTATTCAATTGGTTATTGTTATTATCTTTCGCATTCATCCAACAAGTATCCGAATTTAATTGTGCATCTGCGTTATATATATTATCTTGTTTCATATTATATATCTTCCCTATCTTATTTTAATATATAAAAAATAAAAAAAAAGTATCATTTATTATAATCTTATAACTTATAATCTTATAATCTTAAATCTCTATACATATTGTCATAACATTTTGCCCCATTATTTTCTTTACAAGACTTTCCTCTATTATACAACCAATTTGCAAATACTTCTTGGTCATTAGGTACCTTATTTCCAGGTACTGTATAAAATTGACGTTTGCCAGTTGATCTATCATATATATCATCCGCGTTTTTGTAAATAGATTCATCATATATTTTATCTATACTGTCGTCTATTTTATCATTGTAAATTGGACATGCACCAATATTTGCTGAATTATATTCATCATCGGTTATATCAGTCAATACAGGATTCATAAAAGGATTGTCGGGTGTTGGTTTAACGCATAATTTATTTTCAACTACATTTAAATTTTTACTATTTAAGAATGTGTCAGATTGAACATTGTATTGACTATAATATTGATATATGATTGCTATTGCAATTATTAATATTATCATTAATAATATAAATCTACTATCTTGTAGCAGTAACGATACTATTAAACAAACAAATATTACTAATCTCGTAAGAGCATTTAGTTTTTCTTCAACAGACATATGATCCATTGGAATTAAAACAGGTTTAAACAATATGTTTACATCATTTGTCCAAAACATTTATTCCTTATCTATTTCTTTTCTATATTATTTTTTATTCACTATCGGGTGTTTCCCGGCTGACCTTTCTATCATGTAGTTTCTTTTTTAATTGTTTCGCCTTTGCCAATCTTTTAAGAGAATGTTCATTTGTAGTCTTCCTTGTGTTTTTAGGTGCTTTTTGACCTTTTGCCATCTCCTTGAACATATCATTCATACCGTTCATACCACCATTACCCATCATAGACGCCATCATATTCATCATACCAGACATATCAGGGGCAGATTTGTTGCTATTTCTTGCTCCTCCAGCAGCACCAGCAGCTCCTCCAAATAATCCAGGCATTGTTGATGCAAATTTCATAGCATCTTGGATAAGATTTTCCTGTTTCAATTCGCCATTTGAAATTTTATTTGCCATTTTTCTACTTACACTT
>Ga0209555_10001997_pt1 | contig 14853 bp, 11 predicted proteins | sample SaaInl85LU_5_DNA_FD_184643 | JGI IMG/M metagenome (GOLD analysis project Ga0209555, IMG submission 184643) | Marine microbial communities from expanding oxygen minimum zones in the Saanich Inlet - ESP_85LU_5_DNA (SPAdes) (version 2) | ecosystem: Environmental > Aquatic > Marine > Intertidal... | reverse complement strand
AACCAATACCATTTTTGGTTATTTGGTGATGGTAAACTGCGAAAAGGCTTAGTTAGAGGAGATTTTGGTTATTCTTACATAGATAGTCAACCCATTAATACAAAGATTTGGTCTAAAGTCTGGATTTCCTTTTCCTTTTCAATTTTATCGGTATTATTCGCCTATATCATTAGTATTCCATTAGGTATTTATTCAGCCTATAAAAAAGATAGCAAATTTGATAGAATCTCATCAATTGTAGTATTTGTATTGTATTCAATGCCTGGTTTCTTTATTGGTGTATTGTTACTCTATACATTTGCTAACCCTGACACTTTAAGATGGTTTCCCATTTCAGGGATTCAAGACCCTACCTTATTTAACCCAGATTGGTCATTTTGGGAGAAAACAGCTCATAGAGCGCCATTCTTTATACTGCCATTAATTACTTACACATACAGTTCGTTTGCGTTTTTAAGCCGAATTATGCGAGTTGGTGTTATAGATGTTTTTGGACAGGATTATATACGAACAGCAAGAGCTAAAGGATTAGGAGAGGGCAAGGTAGTTATGAAACACGCTTTGAGAAATTCATTATTACCAATAATAACAGTGTTTGCCAATATTTTCCCATTAGCTATTGGTGGATCTGTAATTATTGAAACAATTTTTACTATTCCAGGAATGGGATTTGAAATTTATAACTCTATTCTGAATTCGGATTATCCAATGATTGTAGCAGTATTTACAATTGTTGGTTTCTTAACTATGATTGGCTATCTAGTAGCCGATGTATTATATGCAGTTGTTGATCCAAGAATTTCTTACAAATAAACAGATATGGAACAGAATAATTTTTCTTTTAAAAAGTACGCCTGGCAACAATTCAAAAAGAATAAGTCGGCCTTAATTTCACTTTACATTTTAGTCGGACTTGTCTTCATTGCTTTATTTGCTCCTATAATTGCAAATGACCAACCTCTGTATTGTAAATACAAAGGCGAAACATTTTACCCCGCATTTTCAACCTTAGTGAACTCTTCAAAGGTGGATTCAGTGATGAATGATGCTGGCGTGGTAGAACAGTTACAGTTTGATATTACTGACTGGAGAAAATTAGATTTAGAAAGTGTTGTTTGGGCACCAATTCCATATTCTCCTGATAAAGGAGATAGGTACAACCGAGAATATGTTTCACCATTAGATGAACAGCGTTACAAAAATAGCGACAATGAAATTGTGGCCATTCCATCTCGTCTTCGTCATGTAATGGGTACGGATAAAATAGGACGAGATTTAGCTTCTGGACTAGTACATGGTACCAGAATATCGTTGTTGGTTGGTGTTTTAGCCATGGGAATTGCAAGTATTATAGGCGTGTTTTTGGGTGCTTTAGCTGGCTTTTTTGGCGATAGAAATCTGTTAATGCCTAGGGCTAAATACATATTTACTTTAATTGGTGTATTTCTCGCATTTTTCTATGGATTTGGTGTAAGAAAATATACCCTTGCTAATGCCTTTTCTGAAGGGAATGGGCTTATTGAGCTTTTTATTAGTTTTTTAATTATAGTAGCTATTTTAGTAGGATTAAGACTTTTATCACGTCTATTTAAATTTGGTTGGCTTGGAAAAGAAGTCAGCGTACCTATTGATACTTACATTTCTAGAGGTATTGAAATCTTAAACTCAATTCCGAGACTAATTTTAATCATTACTATTTCTGCAATTTTTGTTAGAAGTATTTGGTTGATAATGGTGATAATTGGATTAACTTCATGGACGGGTATTGCTCGATTTACTAGAGCTGAGTTTTTGAGAATTAGAGAGTTGGAATATATTCAAGCCGCTAAATCATTAGGTTATTCTAATTTCAGAGCTGTTGCAAAACATGCCTTGCCAAATGCTTTAGCTCCAGTATTTGTTTCCATTGCTTTTGGTGTAGCCTCAGCGATACTTATTGAAAGTTCTCTATCCTTTTTAGGAATAGGAGTGCCAGATGATGTTGTTACTTGGGGGTCTTTATTGAATTTAGGGCGACAAGAGTTTGAAGCATGGTGGTTAGTCATGTTCCCAGGTTTTGCCATATTCATCACCATAACGATTTATAACCTTATTGGTGAAGGCTTGAGAGATGCTCTAGACCCTAGGTTGAAAAGCTAATACTTATTTTTGGTGTAATTCCTTTTGGAGCAATTCCTTTAGCTGTTCAGCGGATAGGCTAATTTCTAGTTTTCCTTTTTGGGCTACAGATATTTTACCTCTTTCTTCAGAAACGATGATAGCTATACAGTCTGTATTTTCTGAAATACCAGCAGCAGCTCTGTGGCGCATACCCAAATTGGACGGAAAGTTATCATTTTCAATAGTTGGAAGTACACATCTTGCCGCTTTGACGGTATCCCCAGTAATAATCACTGCGCCATCATGCAAAGGACTGTTCTTAAAGAATATACTTTGTAAAAGAATGCTAGATGTTTTTGAGTTTATGCTTTCACCTGTTTCGATATAGTTTGGAAGTCCATTTTCTCTAGTAACCACTATGATAGCACCAGTTTTTGTATTTGCCATTTTTTCACAAGCATCCGTAATGGCTGATACATTAACTTCAGCACCAGTTTCATCGTGTATCCAATTGAATTTTAATACGCCGTCTTTGGAGAAAAACTTTGTATTTCCAATCATCAGTAGAAAACGCCTAACCTCTTGTTGAAATACAATAATGACAGCTAAGACACCAACACCGATAAACTGTCCAAGAATTTCGCTGAGTAAATCCATTTGTAAAGCCTCTACCAGTTTCCAAAGGAGGTATATAGCGGCAATACCAATAAAAATCTTTATAGCTACAGTACCTTTTATAAGTTTGTACAATTGATATAAAAGTATTGCAACTAAAAGGATGTCGACAATATCAAGTATGTTAAATTCTAGAAAACCCATTACATATTCGTTTTGGCGAAGTTAGTTAATTTTACACATTCCATTGCTTCCTTAGGGTCGTGGGTCCTTAGTATAGATACGCCTTTTTCTAAGCAGATAGTATGAATTACAGTCGTGCCATTCAGTGCATGTTCAGCGTCAGTTTCTAAAGGTTTATAAACCATAGATTTTCTTGATACTCCAGCGAGTATTGGTAAACCTAAGGAGTGCAATTCCCCTAAACGGTTTAATAGTTGGTAATTGTGCTCTACAGTTTTTCCAAATCCAAATCCAGGATCAATGATAATATCAGTTACCCCTTTTTGCTTTAAAAGAGTTATTTTTTCTTTAAAATAATTCTTCACCTCTTTTTCAATAGCATCGTATTGAGGGTTGTTTTGCATATTCTGTGGCGTTCCCTTCATGTGCATTATAATGTAAGGAACCTGTAATTGAGCAATTGTGTCGAACATATTACTATCAAGTTCGCCAGCTGAAATGTCGTTAATTATATTGCCTCCGGCATCAAATGAACGTTTTGCAATTTCTGATCGAAAGGTATCAATGGATAGGATGGCAGAAGGAAATTCGTTGTTAATATTTTTTAGATTTTTCTCCAGTCTTTGCCATTCTTCATCTTGAGAAATATGTCTAGCGTTAGGCCTCGAAGAGTAAGCGCCGATATCAATAATGCTTGCTCCCTCTTCAAGCAATTTTTCAGTTTGCTTGAGTGCATTTTTTTCAGAATTATGTTTTCCACCATCAAAAAATGAGTCATCCGTTAGGTTCAAAATACCCATGACTAATGGTGTTGATAAATCGAGCAATTTTGCTCCACCATCTAACGTTATTGATGTATTTAATTTTTTATTTTTATTCATTATAAAATGACTGATTTAACGCATGGAACAAACCATTCAAGAGTACGATGTGGCGTTTGCCAAATGTAAGGATATTTTCATCAAAAAAATGAAAGACTATGGATGTGCATGGCGTATTCTTCGCTTACCTTCATTAACCGACCAAATTTTCATCAAAGCACAACGCATTAGAAGTATTGAGATGAAAGGGTCACAAAAAGTAGGAGAGGACATTAGAAACGAATTTATAGGCATCGTAAATTATTCCATTATCGCCCTTATTCAATTGGAGAAAGGGGTTGCAGAACAACCAGATATGGAAAGTGAAGAGGTTCAAAGTCTTTATGAAAGATTTTATAAAGAATCCAATGATTTAATGCAGTCAAAAAATCATGATTATGGTGAGGCATGGCGAGACATGAGGGTAAGTTCTCTGACCGATCTTATATTGCAAAAACTACTAAGAGTGAAGCAAATAGAAGATAACGAAGGTAAAACCCTTATTTCTGAAGGAATTGATGCCAACTATTTTGACATGATTAATTATTCAATTTTCGCACTAATAAAATTAAACTAAAATGAAGTATATAACATTTCTATCTCGACTAATAGTTGGTGTTTTATTTATAGTCTCAGGTCTAATAAAAGCTAATGATACTGTAGGTTTTTCGTATAAGTTGGAAGAATATTTTTCTGCCGATGTTCTGAATCTAGAATTTTTAATTCCATTGGCATTAGTCATGGCAGCTGGTTTGTGTATTGTTGAAGTCATTTTGGGAGTAATGGTACTGATAGGCTCTAGACCAAAATTTGCTAATTGGTCATTAATGGCCATGACTGTATTTTTCACCTTTCTAACCTTTTATTCAGCATACTTCAATAAGGTAACAGATTGTGGTTGTTTTGGAGATGCTGTTAAGTTAACACCATGGGAGTCGTTCGGAAAAGATGTAATTCTGATCGTTTTAATCGGATTCTTATTTCTAGGAGAAAAATACATCAAACCTCTTTTTACACAGAAGAAAGAAAATATGCTGATGGGTATAGTCACTTTCTTTTGCTTTGCATTTGTAATTCACACTTACAGGCACCTGCCGATTGAAGATTTCAGACCTTATGCTGTTGGAAATAACATTACTGAAGGCATGAAAACTTGTGATGAGCTTGGTTTACCATGTACAGAAGAGGCGGTTATATACATTGTAAAAGATAAAAGCACTGGAGAAACTTCTGAAATGCTTTCCTCAGACTATCAAGATAAATGGGAGCAATTTGACTTCATTGAAGCGACTGACAAATCAATTGTTTTACAAGAAGGCTACGAGCCACCAATACACGATTTTTCAATCTCTAAAGATGGTGTGGATTACACCTATTCTGTTTTAGATGAAGAGAATGCATTTTTACTAGTGTGTTACAACATCGAAAAAACTTCGTCTTCAAAGCAGGATGAGATAAATGCCTTTTACCAAGAATGTCTAGCTAAGGGAATTTCATTTTATGCTTTGTGTGCATCTAGTGATGAAAATATTTTAGCGTTTAAAGAAGCAAATAACATCGAGTATAATTTTTACTTTACAGATGAAACTACTTTAAAAACTATGGTTCGTTCGAATCCTGGTTTAATGTTGCTCCAGAGTGGAACAATTAAAGGTAAGTGGCATCACAACGATTTTCCTCATATGCAGGATTTAGAAAATCTATTTTAGATTGTTACATTTTATAACAAAACGGTTAGCTTACGGTTTTCTGGTCATGTTTGGTGTGGTCAGTGTAGTGTTCTTTCTGTTCAATATTTTACCAGGTGATCCAGCACGAATGATGCTAGATCAGAGAGAAGATGCACAGCAACTTCAAAATATTCGAGCAAAGTATGCTTTTGACAAATCTTATCCTGAACAATACCTTTTGTATCTGAACGATTTATCGCCTTTATCTTTACATTCTAAAACGTCTTCATCATATACCAATTTAGAGTCGAAAGAATATTCCTATTTTACTTTTTTCACATTAGCAAACTACGACTTAGTAATAAAATACCCTTACCTAAGAACTTCCTTTAAAAAGTCAGGAAAATCGGTTAGTTCAATCATTGCAGACACCTTACCAAATACCATAGTTTTAGCAGTAAGCTCTATTTTAATAGCCATTGCCATAGGATTATTTATTGGAATTATAGCTGCCATTTTCAAAGACAGTTGGATAGATAAATTAGCTCTACTTTTTGGAGTTTTTGGTATGTCAATACCATCGTTCTTTTCGGCGATATTAATTGCTTGGATTTTCGGCTTTGTTTTTCACGATTTTACTTCCTTAAATATGACTGGTAGTTTGTATTCTGTTGACGATTACGGAAGAGGCGAATATCTAACGTTATCAAATTTAATTTTACCAGCCATAACACTTGGTATTCGTCCTTTAGCAGTAATAATTCAATTGACAAGAGCCTCGTTCTTGGAAACATTATCCAAGGACTTCGTCAGAACAGCCATAGCAAAAGGACTTGGATTTAATAGAGTATTGAGTAAACATGTTCTAAAAAACTCTCTAAACCCAGTCATAACGGCTGTATCCGGTTGGTTTGCAAGTCTTCTTGCCGGAGCAGTTTTTGTGGAATATATCTTTGCTTGGAATGGGCTAGGAAAAGAAATAGTTGATGCTTTAAATCAGCTCGATTTACCTGTAGTAATGGGCAGTGTTTTAACCATTGCAATAATGTTTATAAGTATTAATATTCTAGTAGATTTAATTTATGCAGCCTTAGATCCTAGAATTAAAATGAATTAGAATGAGAAAAAAAATAGTAGCTGGAAATTGGAAAATGAATAAAAAACTTGACGAGGGATTATCTTTTTCTAACGATTTAAAACAAAACATAAAATCTTCAAATAGTGAAGCAATAGTAATCCTTTGTGTTCCTTTTACTCACTTAGAGAGAATGGCACATGCCTCAGATGCTTTGTACGCTGTTAGCGCTCAGGATTGTAGTGCTAAAGAAAGCGGTGCTTTTACTGGCGAAATATCATCCTCTATGATTGCCTCTACTGGTGCTCAATATGTTATTCTTGGACATTCTGAAAGAAGAGCTTACCATGCTGAAAATAATACAGATTTAGCTGCTAAAGTTGACAGGTGTTTATCTGATGGTTTGACAGTTATTTATTGTTGTGGAGAGCAATTGGAAGAAAGAGAATCTAACAGTCATTTTGAGCTTGTAAAAAGGCAATTATCAGAAGCTTTATTTCATTTGTCTTCTGAGCAGATGGCTTCAGTTGTTATTGCTTACGAGCCAGTTTGGGCTATTGGGACAGGCGTAACAGCTTCATCTGATCAAGCGCAAGAAATGCATGCTTATATCCGTTCTATTTTTGAAGATAAATACGGTAAATCTGTTTCGGAAAACGTATCCATTTTATACGGAGGTAGTTGCAAACCATCGAATGCAGAAGAATTATTTTCAAAAGAAGATGTCGATGGGGGATTAATTGGAGGGGCATCTTTAGATCCATCTGACTTTATAAAAATCATAGATTCCATTTAATGCATTACACTAAAGTCATATTTGCTTTTCAACCACTAGAGCCGTGGTCAGAAATTCTTATTGCATATTTATCGGAACTTAATTTTGAAAGTTTTGAAGAAACATCAGATGGCATTATTGGCTATATACTTGAAAATGATTTTGATAAGGCACATATTCAGCAAATCTGTGAGAAGCTAGACTGTCCCATTTCATTTACAAATGAAACGGTTAAACAAGAAAATTGGAACTCTAAATGGGAGTCAAGTTTTGAGCCTATCATCATTGATGATTTTTGTGGAATTAGAGCCGATTTTCATGATTCAATAGAAGTTGAAAACGAGATTATCATTACCCCTAAAATGTCTTTTGGGACTGGCCATCATTCAACTACTGAAGGTATGATAAGAGCCATGAGGCATATTGATTTTGAAGGTAAAAAAGTGTTAGACATGGGTTGTGGCACTGCTGTATTGGCTATCTTGGCAGAGAAGTTAGGTGCCAATAGTATTCAGGCAATTGATATTGAAGAATGGGCCTTTAAAAATGCTATTGAAAACACTCAAAAAAACAACTGTGCACAAATTGATGTATTCTTTGGTGGAAGTGAGAAAATTGAAGGTAATTTTGAGGTTATTTTAGCCAATATAAATCGAAATATTTTACTGTCTGACATGAGTATATATTCGACTCACTTAAAGCGTAATGGATTAATTTTATTTAGCGGATTTTATCAAAGTGATTTGGATTTAATCAAAGAACAAGCTTCAAAAAATAACTTAGATTACATACAACATTTTTGCATTAAGGATTGGGTAATATCAACTTTTAGAAAATCTATATAATTATGAAAAAAATATCTATTCTATTGACATTTGTAATTCTTTCAAGTATAGTTTATGCACAATCAAACAAGCGTTTAAAAGAATTTTCAAAGGAACACTCTGTCTACATAGAAGAACTTAACACTTTTATGCTTTCTGGTTCAGCATCTGAAGATACTAAAAAGATGATGAAGAAGCTTACAAAGCTTTGGAATGGAAGCACTTTTTCTACTGATAAAAAGGAGATTTTAGTAGATATTTCAAATAAAATGCTGAAAGCAAGAAAGCGTTCGTCTCATTTTGAAGCACTTCTTTCCGCAGTTTTATCTTTTTCCTCTTACACAGACTTTAATACTCAATTCAGTAACTGGTATAGTATTGTGGCTTATCTGATAGATAATGAACCTACCTCTAGACAATTAAAGTTTTTCAAGTACACTAACGATTTATTTACCGAAAATGTATTATTCAAAAACCGTTCGTTGAGTTGGTACCCGTCAAAAATGGCCTTTTCATTTTCGTTAACCGATAGTATTCCTGAAATAAATTTCAGACAACCTATTGATTTATTTTGCATCGCTAGGGGAGACACCTTAAGAATAAGCCAAACACAAGGGGTTTTCTACCCAATGTCTGGAAGGTGGAAAGGACAAAACGGTATGGTTGACTGGAAAAAAGCAGGTTTTAATTTAACGGAAGTTTATGCTGAATTATCAGATTATAGCATAGCTTTCAAAACGCCTAATTTTGTAGCTGATTCCGTAAAGTTTTATAACTATAACATTTTTGGTGAAAAAGTTATTTATGGAACATTAGAAGATAAACTTATCAATCGAAACAAAAGTGATGAGAAAGTCAGTTATCCCAAGTTTGATTCCTATGATAAAAACATAATTCTCTCAGATTTAATAGAAGATGTTGACTTTCAAGGTGGGTATTCTCTTTATGGAAACCGTTTCGTTTCAACTGGTGGAAATGGCCAGTTAGCAAGTCTCATTTTCTACAGAAATGGTGCTCAATTTGTACGCGTTTCTACTGAAAGAATTGCTATTGTAGGCAAAAGAGTTTTGGGTTCTAATGCTTCTGTAAAAATACTTTTCGAAAATGATTCCATAATACATCCAGGGTTGAGCTTAATTTATGACCAAGATGAGCGTCGTTTGGATTTAATTTCTGATGACGAGGGCGTTTCTTCATCTCCTTACGTAAATACTTTTCATAATCTAGAAATGAAATTTCAAAAACTAGAATGGAAAATCGATGACGATACGATTACGTTTGGAACTATTGCTGGAAATGATAATCAACCCGCTTTTTTTGAGTCTTCAAAATACTACACCGCTAGGCGATTTGATAACCTTATGGGAATTGATGCCAAACACCCATTGCTTGTTATCAAAGAATTTAACGAAAAATATGGAGTAAAGAATAAATTTTTCATAAACGATTTCAAGAAAATATCGCCTTATTCGGATGATCAAGATATCCGCTTTTTAATGAATTTAGCCAGACAAGGCTTTTTAATTTATGATTCTAACCTCGGTACTGTAGAAGTTAAAGATAATGTAGAACGTTATATACTTGCACGATCAGAGAAAGTTGATCACGATGTGATTAGTTTTATTTCCACTAAACCTGAAAATAATGCCAATGCTATTTTAGATTTAAACACTATGAATCTTGATGTTTTTGGAATTAACAAGATTAATTTAAGTGAAGTCAGGGATGTAGTTGCCTTACCTTCTGATAAAAAAATAGTTGTTAAAGAAAATCTTAATTTCACAATGGAAGGGCGATTGATAGCCGGTTCGGGCGGAAGATTTAGAATTAAATCAGATGATATCACCTTCAATTACGAAGACTTTAGAATGTATTTTAAAGATGCAACTACAGAAATTTGGATTCCAAACAACCACGATAAACGAGATGAAAAAGGGGAGTTAATTCTTGAACCTTTACACAGTGAAATTACCATTTCAAACGGTGAATTGTTAGTTGATACGAGCATTAATAAATCGGGAATATGGAAAGAAGACTATCCCCAATACCCCATCATCAGAAGTTACGATAGATCTAAAGTGTATTATGACCAAGATGAAATTTTTGCGGGTGTTTATGCTAGAGACCGTTTTTACTTCGATATTGATCCATTTGAAATAGATTCCTTAGATTCTTATGACAGAAGTTCTTTATCCTTTCCTGGAGAAATGTATACAGCAGATATTTTTCCCAGTTTTAGGCAAGAGCTTGAAGTGCAAAAAGACAATGCACTTGGCTTTGATATAAATATTCCTGATGGGGGATACCCTTTATATGTCGATAAAGGTAAATTCCTTGGAGAGAATTCATTAAGTCTAGATAAATCGGGTTTGAGAGGAAGTGGAACCTTCGAGTACTTAAGTTCTACCACAAAATCAGACGATTATATATTCTTTCCAGACTCCATGAATACTCATGCGAATACCTTTGAAATTGCACGGACAAGTGGAGAATTGGGTGTGCCACAAGCCAGTGGTAATGTAGTTTATGAGCATTGGATGCCGTATGAAGATGTTTTGAATGTTCGTAAAAAAACAGAGGATTTTGTTTTATACTCGGCTAAAGCTAGCCTAGACGGTCAGTTCTTTTTAAGGCCTTCTGGTCTTTCAGGATCTGGAAAAGTGGCTTTAGATGAATCTGAGTTAGTATCTAAGCTATATTATTTCAACTTGGAAGAATTTAATTCAGATACTGCCGACTTTGTTTTACACCGTTCTGATGATTTTGAAGCGATAGCTTTCGAATCGGTAAACCTTCAAACCAAAATTAATCTAACTGAAAGAACTGGAACCTTCCAATCAAATGGAACAGGCTCTTTTGTGTCTTTTCCAGAAAATCAGTACATCTGTTACATTGATGAATTAAAATGGTACATGGATAAAAGCCTTGTTGAATTAGGCGTTTCTGACGGAGGATTAGGCTCTAGATTTGTGTCAGTACACCCTGAACAAGATTCTTTATCTTTTGTATCAAGAAAAGCGTCATACAGTCTAAAAGACTACATCATTCAGGCTAAAGAAGTTGATGAAATTCAGGTTGCAGATGCGGCTATTTATCCTGCAGATGGTGAGGTAACTGTTGAAACAGGCTCTATTATGCGTACGTTTAACAACGCCAGCTTGCTAGTGAATAGAGATGAACGATACCACGAATTATTTGATGCCACTATTGATGTTATTGGAGGCAAAAGCTATGCGGGACGAGCTTCTGTAAATTACAAAGGAAGAGGAGTTGAAGAGCAACTTATTCGATTTGATACCTTGTATGTAGACAGTACATATCAGTCAATAGGTTTGGGAGAAATTTCTCCAGAGAGAGAATTTAAATTTAATCCACAATTTTCTTACAAAGGGTCGGTAAGAATGGAAGGCTCTCAAAAAGAATTTTATTACGATGGTTCATTCCAAGTACAACACGAATGTTATTTGGTTAATGATGGATGGGTGAAATTCAACGATTATGTCGGTGTAGATGAAATTAAATTACCAATAGGAGATAATGTACTCGATGAACAAGGTAAAAACCTTTATGTAGGTCCAATTATGTCGGAAGATAGAATTTACCCCGCATTCCTTTCAACGTTAGAGCAAGAAACGGATATTGTAATGATGCCTATTAACGGTTATTTATCCTACAATGCCTCTCGTTCGCTTTTCATTGTTGAGGATAAAAAAGATTCGCTTTCCAGTAGATTTACGATGACCAATGAAGGCTGCATCATGAAAGGAGACGGAGAGTTTAATCTTGGCTTAGATTTAGGAAGGGTAGACATTAACACTACGGGTAATTTCAATTTTAATGCCGTAGAAAACACCTTCAAAACCACTTGTATGTTGTCTTTGGACTTTTACATGAGTAGTAAAGCCATGGATTTTATGGGCAACGATTTATACAATGACCCTATGGCCGATGAGCTTGAGATGAGAGAAGACTTTTACATTCCAAACTTTAATAGAATACTTAACGATGAGGATTTAGCTTTTGAATATGAAATGTATGGTCAGTTTGAAAAGTTACCATCTCAACTGGTGAAAACCCTTAATTTTTATGAAGTTACATTGGAATGGGATCAAGAGAATTCCAGCCTGATGTCTAAGAGAATGTTAGGTTTAGGAAATATCAATGATTTCCAAATTAATAAGCTTTACAAAGGAAGATTAGAGCTTAACAACGATTACTCAGGCGATTTGTTTAACGTTTACCTTGAAACTGACATAGGCGAGTGGTACTTCTTCAACTATTCAAACGATGTGCTTTTGAGCCGTTCGTCAATTGAAGAATTTAATATTGAAATTATGGAAGTAAAAACACAGCAAAAGAAATTACCAGCAGGAAAGGGCGAAACACCTTACCAGTATGATTTATCTTCAGAAACTGATGTTGATAACTTCAAAAAACGATTTTTTAGGTAGTAATCAAACTTTGTATTTTAGCAACCCATGTTAACAATAACGAATATTCTTTTACTTCTTTTAGCCTACCTACTTGGTTCCATACCATTTAGTGTTATTGCAGGAAAGCTGTTAAAAGGCATAGACGTTAGGGAATATGGCAGTGGAAATGCTGGTGCTACTAACACCTTTAGAGTCCTCGGAAAAAAAGCAGGTATTCCAGTGTTAATTCTAGATGTATTCAAAGGCTTCTTAGCGGTAGATTTGGTATTTTTCACTGACTATGTGCCTACAACAGAGATATTTATTAACCTTCAATTAGCGTTTGGTATAGCGGCTGTTTTAGGACATGTCTTTCCAATATGGGCTGGCTTTAGAGGGGGGAAAGGTGTAGCCACATTATTAGGATTTATGATTGGTGTTTTTCCAGAGGCAGCACTGATTTCAATTGTGGTCTTTGTGATTACTCTAGTATTTTCAAAATACGTCTCTTTAAGTTCCATTTTTGCAGGATTATTCTTTCCGTTTGGGGTGTATTACCTTTCAGATAATATAGTACCAACAATGATGATATTTGCCATTTTCGTGCCCGTACTCCTGATAGCTACTCACCAAAGAAACATAGAACGCTTGGTAAGAGGCGATGAAAACAAAGTAAAACTAAGGAAGAATAAATAAATTAGTTTTTTTGTTTTATAATCAGATTAGCTATTTATATTTGCAATCGTTTTGGACTCGTAGCATAACTGGATAGTGCACTAGATTACGGCTCTAGAGGTTGGGGGTTCGACTCCCTCCGAGTTCACGAAAAGGTCTAATTTTTTAGACCTTTTTTTTATGGAAATTTTTTGTCAATGGAGGTAGAATTAAATACTTTTGAAGTCGTGAAAAAATAAATGTTGAAGCCATAAAAACAAATAGCCACATCCTCATTTATCAAAGCAAAATTTTAATTACTAGAGTTCTAGTTGATAAAAAGGTACTATAAGAAGATAGATTAAAGCATGAAAAACAACCTTTTAGCACTTACAGAAAAATACAGTACACCATTGTATGTCTACGATGGAGATATGATTATTGAAAGATACCAAGCGTTTAAGAAAGCGTTTAAAGTAAAAGACCTAAAGATTCACTTTGCAGCCAAAGCATTGACCAACCTATCTATTCTTCGTTTGTTTAAAGAATTAGGCTCTGGCTTGGATTGCGTGTCCATAGAAGAAATAAAATTAGGGTTAGAAGCAGGGTTTAGTCCTAAAGATATAATATATACGCCAAATGGCGTATCCTTTGAGGAATACAAAGAAGCCATAAGTACAGGGGTTAAAATTACAGTCGATAATATTTCTACTCTAGAAAAAATTGGTCAGGAATATCCTAAATTGCCTTTATTTCTAAGGCTTAACCCTCATTTGATGGCAGGAGGAAACAGCAAGATTAGTGTAGGGCATATAGATTCGAAATTTGGCATATCAATACATCAAATGCCCATTGTTTTCAGGCTTATAAAAAAGTATAACATTGAGGTTGAAGGCATTCATGTGCATACTGGTTCGGATATTATTGAGGTAGATATATTTGAACGAGTCGCCAATCTTCTCTTTTCAATTGCAGATAATTTTGAGAATATCAAATCCATAGATTTTGGTAGCGGATTTAAGGTGCAGTACAAAGAAAATGACTTATTTACAGATATAGAAAAAGTAGGCAGTCAGTTCAGTGCAGTTTTTAATGAGTATTGCAAGAAAAGAAAAAAGCAGCTTACCCTTCGATTTGAGCCTGGTAAATTTATGGTAAGTGAAGCAGGGTCATTTCTTGCCAAAGTCAACATTATAAAGCAAACAACAGCTTGTACTTTTGCAGCTATTAATAGTGGATTTAATCATTTGATTCGTCCTATGTTTTATAATTCCTATCATGAGATTATGAATATTTCAAACCCTAAAGGACAGAAAAAAATGTATTCGATAGTGGGTTACATATGCGAATCGGACACCTTTGCTGAAGACCGTATTATTAACGAGATAAGAGAGGACGATATTTTGCTATTCAAAAATGCGGGAGCCTATTGCTTTTCTATGACTTCCAATTATAATTCAAGAGTAAAACCATCGGAAGTTCTGCTATTAAAAGGCAGGGATTACCTAATTAGAAAACGAGAAACGGTTCAAGATTTAATAATAAATCAGCAAACACCAGAAATAGAAAATTGGGTGTAATTAGATGTTATACCAAAAATGAAATTATTAACTAAAAAAAACTTTATGAAAACATACATTTGGACCTTACCGACTAGAATATTTCACTGGTTATTAGCCATAGGA
>Ga0209555_10001996_pt1 | contig 14854 bp, 16 predicted proteins | sample SaaInl85LU_5_DNA_FD_184643 | JGI IMG/M metagenome (GOLD analysis project Ga0209555, IMG submission 184643) | Marine microbial communities from expanding oxygen minimum zones in the Saanich Inlet - ESP_85LU_5_DNA (SPAdes) (version 2) | ecosystem: Environmental > Aquatic > Marine > Intertidal... | reverse complement strand
TCATCGCGACTTGATATTAATCGCAGATAAGCGAGGGCGTTCTTGATCTCGAGGCGATCATAGAAGCGCTGACCACCATAAATTCGGTAGGGTATGCCGGCACGTATCAGCATCTCTTCAAGGACGCGCGACTGGGCGTTGGAGCGGTAGAGAATAGCGCTCTCATCCCGGCGGTTGCCCTCATCAACCCACTTGCTTATTTGATCTACGATAAAGCGCGCTTCATCCTGCTCGTTAAACGCTGAGTAGAGGCTCAGGGGCTCGCCTTCGTTGCCCTGTGTCCAGAGCTCTTTCCCCAAGCGCCCCTGGTTGTTCCGGATCACGGCGTTGGCAGCGTCCAGAATCGTGCCAGTCGAGCGGTAGTTTTGCTCCAGACGGATCGTTCTCAGCCCTCGGAAATGTGTTGGTAGATTCTGAATATTCTCAATTCGAGCTCCGCGCCAGCCATAAATCGACTGGTCATCATCGCCGACGGCCATCAGCTTCTCTTCGCCCTGACAGAGCAGGCGCAGCCAGGCATATTGTATTGAGTTTGTATCCTGAAATTCGTCTACCAGCACATAACGGAAGCGCTCACGATAATGCTTCAGCAAGTTAGGCGAGCGGTCGCGTAGCAGCTCAAGACAACGCAGCAGTAGCTCGCCGAAGTCGATCATACCGCCGCGGTCACAGGCCTGCTCATAGGCCTCGTAGACCTTAATCAGCGTATCCTGAACGAGGTCGCCAGTACGTTGGAGATGTTTAGCGCGCAGCCCCTCATCCTTCTGAGCATTGATGTACCACTGCATCTGTTTCGGCGGCCAGCGCTGCTCATCCAGAGCCATCTCTTTGGCGATGCGTTTGATCAGTCGCAGCTGATCATCGCTGTCCATAATCTGGAAGTTTTCACGCAGCCCGGCATCCTGCCAGTGCGCTCGCAGCAGTCGATGCGCCAAGCCGTGGAAGGTGCCCACCCACATTCCATGCACATTGACGTTCAGCAGGGACTCTATGCGGCCCCGCATCTCACGCGCCGCTTTGTTCGTAAACGTTACCGCCAGAATAGAGTAGGGAGAGAGCCCTTCAGCTTCGATTAGCCAAGCGATGCGGTGCACAAGGACGCGAGTTTTACCGGAGCCCGCGCCTGCTAAAACAAGCAGGTTGGAGATATCTGCCGATACGGCGTCGCGCTGCGCATCGTTTAGATCATCAATGATGTGGGTTACATCCATGGGGCTATGCGTCCAAGCTTAACTGTGTGGGCGTACAGTATACGCATTTACAGGAACTAATGACTAGGATTAGAGTCTATTGAAAGGATGTACACCCAAGGATGATCTGTGGAAAGAGAAGAGCCGATAGCGAACAGCGGAGCGCAGCTTACGAGCGCTCCCGAGGTCGGCCCTCGTCTGCTATTTTTTAGCGGTGGTACCGCCCTGAATAGTCTGGCTGCAGAACTCAAGCAACACACCCATAACTCTATTCACCTTGTTACCCCTTTTGATTCGGGTGGCAGCTCAGCCGCACTGCGTGCGGCGTTCAATATGCCTGCTGTCGGGGATCTTCGCTCCAGGATGATGGCGCTAGCCGATGACTCCTGCGGCGGACACTCTGAACTCTACCGATTGATGACCTATCGGCTACCCCAGGATCTTGGACAAGAGCAGCTGCGTCTACAACTCGAGCAGATTAGCCAAGCCGCTGATGTTCTCTCCAACTCATTAGAGCAGCCGTTGCAGGGGCTTATCTGTCATTACCTAAAGAGCTTCCTACGGGAGGCGCCTGAGGAGTTCGATTATCGCGGCGCTAGTCTCGGTAACCTGGTGCTTACAGGTGGCTATTTGCAGGATGGGCGCAGTTTGACGCCGATCACTCTGCTTCTTGCCGAGCTGCTGGAGATGCGAGGTATCGTATGCCCCATTACGCAGCAGGTTGGCCAGCTTCGTGTGACGACCGAGTCTGGCCGCACTCTAGTTGGCCAGCATCTGATGACTGGAAAAGAGGCTCCACCCTTGGGTGAGCGCATCACCGAATTATCACTGGAGCATCCGCCGGGCCAGATAGTCTTGCTGAGACCTGCCGAGCGTGATCTGATTCAATCTGCCGACCTGCTGGTTTTTCCACCCGGCAGTCTTTTCTCGAGCCTGATTGCCAACTTACTGCCGGAAGGTGTCGCCGGTGCGATTGCTAGTAGTCGAGCTCCTAAGGTCTTTGTACCTAACTTGGGGCTGGACCCAGAGCTGTGCGGCATGACTTTACGCGATCAAATCGGGGTTTTGCAGCGCCAGTTGGGTGCAGAGACAGAGCCTCAAACGGCGTCGAAGATTGACCTCTTGTTGACGGATTCGAATCTGCACCCTGAAGTGGATAGCCAACTAATTTGCTGGCTAAAAGAGCAGGGTATTGAGCTACTTGATATGGATCTGGCAGGTGCCAGCACTGATCGATATGACGAGCATAAGCTGTGCCAGGCTCTGCTCGCACTCGTCTAACCTAAAACAGCTGTATTAGGGTAGAAGCGAAGGGGTCTGAATACGGTGAAGTAGGATCTCTTTGTACTCACTCGGGTCGAGTAGCGTCTTGCCGGAGCCCTTACCCTGTTGAGCTTCCACCCAAGGCTCCAGACGCGACAGCCAGAAGCGCATCGCGGCAGTGCGTGTGAGTAACGCCCAGGCCTCCCGTTCGGCTGCAGTAAATGCGCGCACCGATGCATAGCCCTCTAACAGCGCTCGCTCCTTTGCAGGATCGATCTGCAGATCAGCATTGATACACCAGTCATTAGCGACAATCGCGAGGTCGAACAGCAGATAGGCGGTGGCGGCGTTGTAGATATCCAGCACGGCAGTGAGCTGGTTATTATCAAACAGCGCATTATCGTGGAACAGATCGCCGTGAATAATACCCATTGGTAGTTCAGCAGTTTCACGAAGCTGATCAAAAGCATCGACTTCGGCCTTCAACAGCGCTGCATCTTCAGCAGGAATCTGATTCGCCAGGCGGCTCGACTCTCGACGCCACCAGAACACACCGCGGTGCGCTTGGCGTTTCATATAGAATTCACCGCCGGCTTGGTGGTAGCGCGCCAACATAGCCCCGATCTGAGCACAGTGATCTGGCGTCAGTTCATTGCGTCTAATATGGTCGCCACTGTAGCAGGGCTGCAGAATTGCTGGCTTGCCACAGAGCTGTTTCAGGCCTATGCCATTGCGGTCAGCGATCGCATAGGAGACCGGCACATCGCGATCGGCCAACCAGGTGCCGAGTTCAACAAAGAACGGAACTTCGTCGGTCGATATCTCTTCAAACAGAGTAAGAACATAACGGGTCGTTTTGCTCGCTAGCTCGATATCAACGAAGTAATTGGTGTTCTCAATGCCACCAGAGATGCCATGTAGCGCTTTTGCTTGGCCGAGTTCGAAGTCTGCTAGGAGGTCGTTGACCTGCTGCAGACTCACTACTGTGTAAACCGCCATACTGTCCTTAAACCGATCGGTTGGCCTGGCCCGCTTAGAGCGCTAAATCAGCACTTGGCGGTGGTCGGCCACTCCCTATTTGTCTATGATGTTGCGTCAAATCTTAGTTCACTACAACAAGTATCTTCCTATGACCGATAGCACCAACGCACCGATTGTCCTCGTTGACGGTTCCTCCTACCTCTACCGCGCCTTTTTTGCCTCGCAGCAAGCGGATATGCGCACCAAGGATGGCCGACCCACGGGCGCCATCCGCCTAGTGACCTCGATGATGCGGAGTCTGTTGAAGGCCTATCCTGAGTCGCCGATTGCGGTGATCTTCGATGCCAAGGGTAAAACTTTCCGCGATGAGATATTCCCAGAGTACAAAGCCCAGCGCCCACCGATGCCGGATGATCTGCGCTCGCAGGTAGAACCGATCCATAAAATTATCGCTGCCATGGGCATTCCTCTTTTTGTTGAAGAGGGTGTAGAGGCAGATGATGTGATTGGTACGCTCGCGCGCCAGGCTGAAAAAGCGGATCGTTCGGTAATCATATCGACTGGTGATAAGGATATGGCGCAGCTTGTAGATGAGCGTGTCACGTTGATAAACACAATGAACGATATGCGCATGGACCCGGCCGGTGTGGTGGAGAAGTTTGGCGTTGGACCTGAGCTGATCATCGACTTCCTTGCGCTGATGGGTGACAAGGTCGACAACATTCCGGGTGTGCCAGGTGTGGGTGAGAAGACCGCGCTGGCACTGTTGCAGGGTATAGGGAGTATCGCCGACCTTTATCAGAACCTCGATAAGATCGCTGAACTGGAGTTTCGTGGCTCAAAGACCATGGCGGCAAAGCTGGAGGAACATCGTGAGATGGCCGAGCTCTCCTATCTGTTGGCCACTATTAAAACCGATGTTCCATTGAGCATCGATCTAGGTGATATCTGCTGCCCAGAACCTCAGCTAGAAACGCTGGCGGAACTGTTCCGCGAGTGTGAGTTCCGCACCTGGGTTGCCGAGCTTGAAGCAGGTGGTGCTGACAATGTTTCAGTGACTAAACCGGCCAAGATTGATGTAGTGCGCGAATACGAAACACTGCTGGAGCCGGCTCAACTTGAAGCCTGGATTGAGCGACTGACCGCGGCTGGCACCTTCGCCGTCGATACTGAGACTACCAGCCTGAACTACATGGAAGCCAAGCTGGTAGGCCTCTCTTTCTGTTTCGACGCGGGCAAAGCCGCCTACTTGCCACTGGGGCACGACTACATGGGGGCACCTGCTCAGATCGATTTCGACTGGGCGCTTGAGAAACTTAAACCGCTGCTAGAGAGTGAGAAGATCACCAAAGTGGGCCAGCACCTCAAATACGATATGAACGTGTTGGCCAACTACGGAATCGAGCTGCGAGGCATCGTCGCCGATACTATGCTGCAGTCCTATGTGCTCAATAGCACGGCGACCCGTCACGATATGGATAGCCTCGCCAATTACTATCTGGATGAGAGCACCACCAAGTTTGAAGAGCTGGCCGGCAAGGGTAAGAGGCAGCTCACTTTCAATCAAATAGAGATCGAACCTGCCAGCGCCTACGCGGCTGAGGATGCTGATATCACCTGGCGTCTTTATGAGACACTGCTGCAAGCCTACGCCGACCAGCCAGAATTGGACGCCGTCCTTAACGATATTGAAGTGCCGCTAGTGCCGGTGCTTTCACACATCGAACGTAACGGCGCTTTGATCGACCCGGCGATGCTGCTCGCGCAAAGCGCAGAGATTGAGACCCGCTTAGCCGAGCTAGAGCAGGAAGCTTACGAAGCGGCGGGAGAACCGTTCAATCTGAGTTCGCCCAAGCAGCTGCAGACAATTTTGTTTGAGAAGCAGGGCTTGCCGGTCATCAAGAAGACACCCAAGGGCGCTCCTTCGACTGCGGAAGAGGTTCTACAGGAGCTTGCGCTGGAGTACCCACTACCGAAACTGATTATTGAGCATCGTGGTTTGGCCAAGTTGAAGTCGACCTACACCGACAAACTGCCCACTATGATTGATCCGGGCACTAAACGCCTGCACACCTCCTATCATCAGGCAGTTACAGCGACAGGCCGTCTCAGTTCGACAGATCCAAACTTGCAGAATATCCCGGTACGTTCAGCCGAGGGTCGTAGAATCCGTAATGCGTTCATTGCACCTGCCGGCTACAAGATTGTAGCGGCCGACTACTCTCAGATTGAGCTGCGTATCATGGCGCACCTGTCTGGCGATTCTGGTCTGGTTAACGCCTTTGCCGCCGGTGAGGACATTCACCGTGCAACGGCAGCGGAAGTATTCAAGGTGACGCCACTTGAGGTATCAGACGATCAGCGTCGCAGCGCCAAGGCGATCAACTTTGGCCTGATCTACGGCATGTCAGCTTTCGGTCTGGCGAAGCAGTTGGGCACTGGTCGAAAAGAGGCGCAGAGCTATATCGATCACTACTTCGAGACTTACCCCGGTGTAAGGGCTTACATGGATAACACCCGTGAGATGGCGCGCGATAAAGGGTACGTAGAGACCATCTTCGGCCGTCGCTTATACCTGCCCGAGATTAATGCGCGTAATCCGATGTCTCGTCAAGCTGCTGAGCGCACCGCGATCAATGCGCCGATGCAAGGAACCGCAGCCGATATCATCAAGCGCGCAATGTTGGCGGTGGATGCTTGGTTGGCTGAATCAGATATTGATGCCTGCATGATCATGCAGGTGCACGATGAACTGGTGTTTGAGGTGGCAGAGTCACAACTCGATGCGTTTAGCACTAAGATTCACGAACTGATGGAGAGTGCCGCTGAGCTGAGCGTGCCCTTGCTGGTAGAAGTGGGCGTTGGCGAGAACTGGGAACAGGCGCACTAAAGTGCAGACACAAGGTACTTTTCTTCGCGGTTTCCGCCAAGGTTTCTGGAGCGGCTTACCCTTTGCACTGGTACTGGGCCCATTCGGCATGCTGTTTGGTGTGATCGCCACCGAAGCGGGGCTCAATCTGGTAGAGGTTATGGGTTTCTCAGTGCTGGTGATCGCTGGTGCTGCTCAGGTAACTGCGCTCAGTTTGATGAACGAAAATGCTCCGGTGTTGATCGTTGTGTTTACCGCTTTGGCGGTCAATATGCGTATGGCGATCTATTCAGCCGCGCTAGTAGAACACTTTGGCCGCTTTCCTCTATGGAAGCGGGCTGTAGCGGCCTACTGGCTGTTCGATCAGCCCTTTGCGATGACCTCAGTCGATATCACCAAAAATCCCCAACGCCCGCGTGAGGAGCGCTTCGGATTCTACTTGGGCGTAGCCATTCCTCTGGGGATTCTCTGGTATGTCGTGACTTATATGGGCGCAACCTTGGGTGATCTGTTGCCGACCGATATCGGCATGGAGTTTGCGATACCAGCAACCTTCCTTGCCTTAGTTGCGCCGCTGCTACGCTCGCTGCCACACCTCGCCGCAGCGTTTACCTCTGTGGCGGGTACCCTGGCTTTCGCCTCACTGCCGTTCAACTCAGGGCTTTTGCTGGCCGCTCTTTTGGCCCTGATCGTCGGAGCCGAGATCGAAAAACGCCTTGAGCGTCGCAGGTCGGCGGATGTTTGATTCAAGCTATGTCTGGACCATTATCATCCTCTTAGGTGCCGGCACTTGGATGATTCGCTTCTCGTTTATGGGCTTAGTCGGCGATCGCCCGTTGCCAGCTTACTTGCGCCGAATGTTGAATTACTCGGCTGTAGCGGTGCTGCCGGGTATCTGTGCACCTATCATTCTGACCAACAAAACCGGTGACTTCGAGCCACTGCGACTGATAGCAGCGGCCGCGATCTTAATCATCGGTGTCTGGACCCAATCACTAATGAAATCGATCTCTGCCGGTCTCTTGATCTACTTCGGCATCAACGCCCTGCTCTGATAACACTGAATGCCCTCTCAGTAGGGCTTCAAAGCAATCTTCGGAGACAATAAGTCAATTCAGGTTTAAACTTCGCTAAATTCACGAATTTAAGTAACGACAATGTCCACACGAAAAACCTGTGTCCACTGCGGCTCTGACGCCCTAATTCGACTCTCAAGCATCGACTCACTGCTCTGCAGCGACTGCAAGCAGTACACCAACTGGAAATTGAAACCGAGTGAAGCTTCTATGCTAATCGAGGGACGTGTCGGTGAGGATGATGACAGCCAGGTGACGGGTTGCGTTACGCGCACCCCTGCCGAACTTGAGATGGATGACGACTGAGTGGCGAGCTGAGGAGCTTACTCCCCAGTCGCTTCATGCTCTTCGGGAAGCATCCAACTGCTCAGTCGGTTCTGTAGCACATCGACTCCCTGCTTCTTCAGTGCAGAGAATACCTGCACGCTCACCTTGTCGCCGAGCACGGCTTTAAGCTCTTTGCGTAGTTTCAGCAGCGTACTTTGTTGCGGACCACGCTTGAGTTTGTCGGCTTTGGTCAGTAAGACATGCAGTGGAATACCGGTCGCCTGACACCAGCCCACCATCATCTCATCGAACTCCTTCATGGGATGACGGATATCCATCACTAGTACAACGCCCTGAAGACACTCGCGCTTCTGCAGATACTCATCAAGGTGTTGCTGCCAGTGCTGCTTCATTGCGACGGGTACCTTAGCGTAGCCGTAACCCGGTAGGTCAACAATGCGCAGTCCCTCAATGTTAAGCGAGAAGAAGTTGATCAACTGTGTGCGCCCTGGCGTCTTCGAGGTACGCGCTAGGTTAGTCTGCTGTGTCAGAGCATTTATCGCACTCGACTTACCAGCGTTTGAGCGCCCAGCGAAGGCAACTTCAGCGCCGATATCTTCTGGGCACTGGTTCAACTTGGACGCACTTATCTGATACTTGGCGGTGTTGAAGTGGATTTTTGGCGTATCTTCAGTCATCTATAGCTCGCGGTTCGACGCTTATTACCAGAAAATCGGTTTTAGAAACGCCTTATAGGGTTTATAATGCCGCCAATTTTAGCGCCCTAGCGACAGAACCACCACAAAAGTTCAGCGTAAAATGGGTAAGCAAACGAATTGCAAGCAAGTTAATTGGAAGTCTAACGATGAAAAATCTTGTTATAGGAACACTGCTCACGTTCGGTCTGGTTGCAGGCGCACAGGCTGCGGGTGACGCAGAAGCGGGACAGACTAAGGTTGCTGTATGTGCTGGCTGTCACGGGACTGATGGCAATTCTGCTGTCCCTAACTTCCCAAAGTTGGCGGGTTTAGGTGAAAAGTACCTGTTCAACCAGCTGAAGGATATTCAGTCTAAGAAACGCAACATCGTAGAGATGACTGGTCTGCTAGACGCCTCTTCAGAGCAGGACCTGGCTGACATGGCGGCTTACTACGCGGACCAGAAGCGTCAGGGTGGCCAGGCTGACCCTGAGCTGGTTGCTCTGGGCGAGGAGATCTACCGTGCGGGTGATGAATCAAAAGGCTTGGCAGCATGTACAGCCTGTCACGGCCCCACAGGTGATGGCCTAGAGTCAGCGGGCTTCCCAGCGCTGTCAGGTCAGCACGCAGCTTACATCGAGAGCTCACTAGTTAAGTTCGCTAAAGGCGAGCGCGACAATGTGATGATGATGGGCGTTGCTAAAAAGATGAGCGAAGCTGATATGAAAGCGGTCGCTTCCTATATCCAGGGCCTGACCAAGTAAGGTTTGGTATTTGTGAGAAAAGCAGCTTAGGCTGCTTTTTTTGTCTCTGTCGAAAGCTGTTCAGCATTGTTGCTGGGTTTCAGCTAAGATTCAGCCCACACACCTTTACTATAGCGATAACAGAAATTTATTCGGAGATAACAATGACTAATCGCCTTACGCAGTGGTTTGCTGCAGCACTCCTTGGCCTGAGTGCGCTGACAGTTCAAGCGCAAGAGTGGGTTGCCGGTGAGCACTACCGTGTAATTTCTAATCCAGTCCCAACTGCAGATGCGAGCAAAATCGAAGTTGTCGAGGCTTTTGGCTACTGGTGCCCGCACTGTAATGCGTTCGAGCCGATGCTGGCGCCTTGGTCAAAGCAGTTGTCGGCGGATGTAAGCTTCGAGAACATGCCGGTGGTTTTCAGCCGTAGCCACGAGTTGATGGCCCGTGCCTACTACGTTGCTGATCTGCTGGGTGTGAAAGAGAAAGTGCACCAGGCAATATACGATGCACTGCATCTGCAGCGTGTCCGCTTCCGTGACGCTGAGCAGGTTGCCGATCTGTTCGCAGATTACGGTGTAGACCGTGATCGTGTGCTTAAGGAGATGAGCGGCTTCTCCGTAGGTATGAAGTTGAAGATGGGCGCTTCGCGAGCCAAGGGTTATGAAGTGCAGGGCGTGCCGTCTATGATCGTCAATGGTAAATACATCGTTAGCGCTTCTGAGGCCGGCAGCAATGCCAATATGCTCAAGGTGGTCGAGCATCTGATCGAAAAAGAGCGCGCGGCAAATTAATTTGCCTTATCCAAAGGCTCTAGCGACCGCCCCAACTGGGGCGGTTGTTTTTTGTGGGGACTTTAACTGGCATAATGCCGGCTTAACTTATCTGTCTGAGTATCAGCAATAGTGCAAACCATACTAAGGTTGCTGCGCATCTACTGGGTTATCGCGCGCTACCGTCTGGATACCTTCCTTGATCAGGCTGCCTTGCCTGCCTATGTTCGTCTGCTGGTTAAGTTGCTGCCTTGGCGCTTGTTTTTTTCAGCGCGTGCCAGTTCAGCCGAGCGCCTGCGTTTGGCGCTGATTGCCCTCGGTCCGGTATTCATTAAATTCGGGCAGACACTCTCAACTCGCCGCGACCTGTTACCTGAAGAGTTGGCGAATGAGCTAGCGAAACTGCAGGATCGAGTGCCTCCGTTCAGTGGTCAGGAAGCACGAGCGATAATCGAAAAGCAGCTACAGCAGCCAATCGAAACGCTGTTTGCCGAATTTGATCCAGCTCCACTTGCTTCCGCTTCAGTCGCTCAGGTTCACCCCGCCCGTCTTCATGACGGGACAGCCGTAGTCGTAAAGGTTATTCGTCCGGGCATCGATAAGGTAATCCGCCAGGATGTGGAGCTGCTCTATACGCTGGCTCATATGGTGCAGCGCCTCTGGTCTGAAGGGCGGCGGTTGCGTCCCGTAGAAGTGGTTGCCGAGTATGAGCAGACGATCATCGATGAGCTTGATCTGCGCAAAGAGGCGGCTAATGGCTCACTTCTAAGGCGCAATTTCGAGGGTTCCACTAGCCTCTATGTGCCAGAGATCTTTTGGGATTATACCCGTCCTCGTGTACTGGTGATGGAGCGTATCTCGGGGATCCCGGTGGCTGATGTTGAGGCGTTGCGCGAGCAAGGTACAGACATGGAGAAGCTGGCGGAGCGTGGTGTGGAGATCTTTTTCACCCAGGTCTTCCGAGACTCTTTCTTCCACGCCGATATGCACCCCGGCAACATCTTTGTTTCGCGTGATAACCCCTCCGACCCGCAATACATTGCGGTCGATTTCGGTATTGTTGGTTCGCTGAACGCTGAAGATCAGAGCTATTTGGCGCGTAATATTCTCGCCTTCTTTAAGCGTGACTATCGTCAGGTAGCACAGCTGCACATAGACTCTGGTTGGGTGCCGCCCAATACCAACGTTCAGGCATTTGAGACGGCGATTCGGTCAGTCTGCGAGCCCATTTTTGAAAAACCGCTGAAGGATATCTCCTTTGGTATGGTGCTATTAGGGCTGTTCCAGACCGCTAGGCGTTTCAATATGGAGGTGCAGCCGCAGCTTATTCTGCTACAGAAGACACTGCTCAATATTGAAGGCTTGGGTCGTCAACTCTATCCCGACCTGGATCTGTGGAAGACCGGTAAGCCTTTCCTCGAGAACTGGATGCGTGAGCGCATGGGCGTGAAGGCAGTGCTAAAGACTCTTAAGCAGCAGGCGCCCGATTGGATTGAGAAGCTGCCGCAAATTCCGCAGCTTATATACGACAACCTTCAGCAAGGCCGCACGGCGCAGCATCAGCACCTCGAGAATTGGGAGAGCTTGCAGCAGAGTTGGGATGTGCGTCGACGCAAAACGCGCCGTTCACTGCTATTGGCGGCAACCCTTGCCGCAGTTGCATCGCTTATGCATCCTACGTTGGCGCATGAGGTCGAGGTGCTGCCCTGGTTTACCTGGGTGCCTGTTGTCGCGTCTTGGTGGTTGATCTGGCGCGCGTAAGAGAGATGAAAATGAGTACTGACTGGTTAAACGCGATTAAATGGGATGATAAGGGGCTGGTACCAGCGATTGCGCAGGATGCCGAAACCAACGAGATCCTAATGGTAGCTTGGATGAACGCTGAGTCGTTGGAGCTGAGCATACGCGAGGGTCGCGCTATCTATTGGTCGCGTTCGCGTCAGAAGTTGTGGCGCAAAGGTGAAGAGTCTGGCAATGTTCAGCAGCTTAAAGAGATGCGTTTGGACTGTGATGCGGATGTTGTCCTCCTGAAAGTGGAGCAGATTGGCTCGGTGGCCTGTCATACAGGTCGACGCAGTTGCTTTTATCGTAAGCTAGACAGCAATACGCTTAGTTGGGAGACGATCGACCCGGTTTTGAAAGATCCCAAGCAGATGTATAGCAAGTAGGGACAAAAGGTGAATATGGTTATTGAGCAACTCGCTGGTATTCTGGAGGAGCGTAAGGGCGCTGATGCAGATTCGAGCTACGTCGCGAGTCTCTACGCTAAGGGATTAAACAAAATTCTTGAGAAGGTTGGCGAAGAGTCCACCGAGATGATTATCGCTGCAAAAGATGCAGAGAAATCCGGTGAGACAGCTGATCTGGTTTATGAAACCGCTGATCTTTGGTTCCACTCAATGGTCGCTTTGTCGCACTTGGGAGTATCACCTAACGAGGTGGTTGAGGAGCTGGGGCGACGCTTTGGTTTATCAGGCCTTGAAGAGAAAGCAAATCGCCCTAATAAATAATAGAGTTTTGCATCTATTCGACTTATCTTTACGAACAACAACAAAGTTACTCTAGGAGAGACACAATGGGTTTTGGTGGAATCAGCATTTGGCAGTTGGTGATCGTTCTTGGCATCATCATTTTGCTGTTTGGTACTAAGAAGCTGCGTAACCTGGGTGGTGACGTAGGTTCGGCCGTTAAAGGCTTCAAGAAAGCAATGAACGACGACTCTGCAGATCAGAAAAAGATTGAATCAGAAGATAAAGATGCAGAGTTCAAAAAGGACGATGTAGCCGCGAAAACTTCTGAGAACTCTGAGTCTAAATAATCTCCTATGTTCGATATCGGTTTCGCAGAGCTAATGGTGGTAGCCATCATGGGTCTGGTTGTACTTGGCCCCGAAAAGCTACCGACCGCAGCACGGACAGTAGGTCTGTGGGTTGGCCGTATACGGCGATCGCTTAGCTCTATTCAGCGCGAAGTTCAGGCAGAACTCAAAGTTGAAGAACTCAAGCGCACAGCTGCGGTCAGCAAAGAGCAGGTAGACAAGGAGCTTAACGAGATGTCGCAACCCTTCTCCAAGCCTTTTGGAGAGGACTCACCTGCGCAGAAGGCAGCGATGGATCCACCGCAGACGGATTTTGACCCCGCTTCTTTCACCGCTGATCCTGCTGTTAAAGAAGCCTATGCTGCAACAGACGCCGGGAGCGTTGAGCAGTCAGAGGCTGCTGAGCAGGAGATTGCGTCAGCGCATGAAGCCGACACCCATGCCCCTGAATCCGAGTCGAGCGATACTAAGCGAGACGTATGAGCAATCCTAAAGCAGTAGATCAAGAGCAGCCGCTCGTAGCGCATCTAATAGAGTTGCGTCAGCGGGTGATGCGGATGTTGTTAGCAGTGCTAATAATATTTCTTGGGCTGTTCTACTTCGCTAACGACCTATATACCTATCTGTCGGACCCACTAACTGCACTGTTGCCAGAGGGCACCAGTATGATAGCGACCGATGTAACTTCGCCGTTCTTTGCGCCATTCAAGCTAGCGCTAGTATTGGCGATATTTATCGGTATTCCGTTCATCCTGCATCAACTTTGGGGCTTCATTGCACCGGGACTGTATGAGAATGAAAAGCATCTGGCGGTACCGCTGTTGCTCTCGTCGATCCTACTCTTCTATGCCGGTATCGCATTTGCGTACTTCGTAGTCTTTCCGCTGATATTCGGCTTCTTTACCAGTGTGGGGCCAGAGAATGTTGCGGTGATGACGGATATCAGTAGTTACCTCAACTTTGTACTGAAGCTTTTCTTCGCTTTCGGTGTAGTGTTCGAAATTCCTATCGCGACACTACTGCTGATCTGGTCGGGTGCTACAACGCCTGAGAGCCTCACTAGCAAGCGTGCTTATGTAATTGTTGGGTGCTTTGTAGTCGGTATGCTACTGACGCCACCGGATATCATCTCTCAGTCTCTGCTGGCAGTGCCAATGTGGCTATTGTTTGAGCTGGGTGTGATTATGGGTCGTATCTTTACTCGTGGTCGCAAGGATGAGTTAGATGATGAGTTCGAGGCTGCAGAGGCAGAGGACGCATTAAATCGAAATGATTCGGACTATTAAGACGCAGCATTATTGTGCAGTGCAAAACGGTCAGCTTATGCTGGCCGTTTTAGGTTTCTGACGCAGAGAAAATGGTCGGTATCGGCGTGACGATCGAAGCTGGTAATACCGCGATGAGTGTTTAGCCCAAAGGCATAACCGAAGAGTGAGTCACTACTCCAGTAGTCAGTCTGTTCAATAAAGAGCCTTTGTTGATTGCCGTAGTTCAATGCAAGAAGCTCAATCATTGTTGGTAAGCGCCAATCGCTTGCAAGAGCGCTACACTGCTGAGCCGAGTCGTTCCAGCTAAACTGCTCGCTACTTATATGCTTTGTTTCCAACCCCGTCGGCTCGGTCTGTAGGACAGCAACTGTCAAGATAGTGAAGCCGCCGACTAGGACGCTGATACCTGTAACAAAAATTTTCTTGAGCATCACTCTAGATCCACTGTTTGTTTAGGACTTGATAAAGCAGATAACGGGCCAATCTGAACTTTGTCGCGACACAGGAAAATTATTTCAAAGTTTTTACATTTTTTTGCAGATGCGTTGTTGACTTAAGTCGTAGGCATAGTAATATACGCGCCTCGCTTGGGGAGACAGCGGCAACGCGGTCTACCGGATACAAGCAACGCTCTTTAACAAATAGATCAAGTAATGCGTGTGGGCGCTTGTCAGGATTAGGCAACAAAGCTTAATCAAGACAAGCAACCTATATGTGAATTCATTTAGCGTAATGTTTTTCTTGAGCAGATTTAGATGGAAAGCCTTCGGGTTTGAAATCGAAAACTTTTAACTGAAGAGTTTGATCATGGCTCAGATTGAACGCTGGCGGCAGGCCTAACACATGCAAGTCGAGCGGTAACAGAGATAGCTTGCTATCTGCTGACGAGCGGCGGACGGGTGAGT
>Ga0209555_10001991_pt1 | contig 14873 bp, 10 predicted proteins | sample SaaInl85LU_5_DNA_FD_184643 | JGI IMG/M metagenome (GOLD analysis project Ga0209555, IMG submission 184643) | Marine microbial communities from expanding oxygen minimum zones in the Saanich Inlet - ESP_85LU_5_DNA (SPAdes) (version 2) | ecosystem: Environmental > Aquatic > Marine > Intertidal... | reverse complement strand
GCACCATTTTGATCCGTCACTTTTCCTGAAACTGTCTTTTCTTGAGCGAAAGAAAAAACAAAGCATAACATCATAAAAGATGTTAAAAGCTGTGTTAAATTTAATTTCATTGATTGTTTTTTTAGTTAATTGCCAACAAAAATGAGTAAAATTTGTTGTTAACGCAAATTTAACATGCCGTTAATCAGCTGTTTTATGCACTTAATCGTCATTTTTAGGGAATTGTAGTGGAAAAAACGAAAAATCCTTTTTATATTCAATAAAACATCAATAATATATTGTAATAATCGGATAATATGTTAAAATAATTACGAAATCCATAACACTAAACATAAAATACCCCAATAATGCTTCGGTATTACAATCAAAAATTACTCATTGCTGGAACTGATGAAGCCGGCAGGGGCTGTCTTTCAGGCCCTGTTACTGCAGCTGCAGTGATACTTCCTAAAAATTTTTACCATCCCATGCTTGATGATTCAAAAAAATTAAGCGCCAAACAACGGGCTATTTTAGCACCCATCATTAAACAAGAAGCTGTTTCCTATGGAGTAAGCCACGTTTTCCCACATGTCATAGATAGCATTAATATACTACAGGCGTCCATTTTAGCCATGCACAAAAGCATCGCTAAACTCAAAACAATTCCTGAAAAGATTATTGTTGACGGAAATAAGTTTAATCCTTATTTAAACATACCCCACGAAACTGTTGTCAAAGGAGATGGAAAGTTTTATGCTATTGCAGCAGCATCTGTTCTCGCAAAAACAGCCAGAGATGAATACATGTTGGCGCTGCATGAAAAATTTCCTTTGTACCAATGGAATAAAAATATGGGTTACCCCACTGCTAAACACAGAAATGCCATAGCAACTTATGGAATTACACCCCACCATAGAAAGACTTTTAAAGGCGTCAAAGACCTTTAATAATTTAGCCCAATAGGGTTTTGTATTATTTAGGCCCATAAATAGTACCTTTGAAATGTTATAACAGAATACCATTCCATGAAATCTTACCTCATCATTTTAACCGCATTGTTCTTGGTGCATTGTACTCCCAAAACTACAGACAAGGAACAACCTTTCTTGACATATCTATCCAATCAAGATGATTTTATTATCAGAACAGCGCATTTAAACCAGTTAAAAGCAAACCTCAGCAATAACAGTCAATTTTTAAACTTTGTAAATAAGGGGGCGTTTAAAAACACCCAACAACGCATTGAGCTACTTCAAAAAATTGATGTAAATGCCAAAGCGCTCATTAGTATTAGAGAAATTGGAAAAGAAGACATTGATTTTTTAATTATCACTGAATTGAGCCAAAGCACCTTAGCTCCCTCTGATGAAATTTCAAGTAAAACCTATCAAGAGCTTGTAATAGAAAAGAGAATTTACACCTCAAAACAAAAAGAAGAGATATTGTACAGCGTCATTTTAAATGAGACGCTGTTAATTAGCTCTTCTCAATTACTCATTGAAAATACCATAAGGAATAAGAGCCAACAAATAGCTCCAGAATCACTGAATGAACTCTTTAAGGTAACCGAAGACAATAGTGTCTATTTTAAGTTAGATGCAGGAAGTTTTTTGCTGAAAAACAATTTTTACCCATCCTTCACCAATAGCTTTGGAAAATGGGGCGCCTTGCGTATTGACTTGGCCAATAAAAAAATGGCGTTTCACGGTTTTAATTCAAGAAATGACAGTTTACCCTATTTTTTAAATCTTTTTAAAGCTAGTAAACCCATAGTGTTAAAATCGCCTAATTATATTCCAGAGGTGGCTTCCAGTATAAAAATGTATGCCATTGAAGACCTAGAGCAATTTAACAGCACTCAAAACAAAATCAAAAATAGGGAGCTCGTTTTAGACACTATCTTTAATAAGGTAGAAGAAATAGCTACTTTCAAATTAAAAGAAAACGCCTTAGCGCTCATTCATTTTACAACATTTGAACCCGATTACCTTTCAAAACTAGCAGAGAATAACAAGCCTGAAACGGAATACAGAGACTATCCAATATACCGCCTAAACAATGCTTCTCTTGTAGAAAATTCGTTTAGTTCGCTATGGGACGAGCTAGAGGTAAACTATGTAATGCCCATAGCGCAAAGTCTTTTATTTAGTAAAGATGTTAATGATTTAAAGACCGTAATTGGCAATCTCAATACCGGAACAACCCTAGAAAACAGCCCTGCATTTACAAGTGCCAAAGCGTCTCTGGCGGAAGCTTCTACTGTGTTGTTTTACGAGGCTCAAACAAATAGTTTCAATCCAAAAAAAGCGGGGGACTATTTTTTAGCAGCAAACAAAAAGGAAGACAAAAACACCAAAGTTTTTGCTTCTCAATGGGTAGGAGATCAAGATTTTTTTCACCAACACTTGGTGTTTTTAGACCTGCAACCAAAAAAAGACCAAGGAGGTGTTTCTCCACTTTTAAATTTGCAACTAGAAAACCCTATATCCTATGGGCCTCAGTGGGTGAAAAATCACATCAATAAAAAACAGGAAATATTGGTTCAAGACAATCAAAACCAATTGTATCTTTTTGACAACAGTGGTAAGTTGCTTTGGAAAAAGCAACTTCAAGGGGCTATCCAAGGAAAAGTATCTCAGGTAGATTTGTATAAAAACGGCCGCTTACAATTGGCATTCACTACCACAAACCAATGGCTCATTTTAGATAGAAACGGGAATGAAGTGCCACCGTTTAATAAAACTTTTAAAGACGGAAACTTAAGTCCGTTGGCTGTATTTGATTATGACAACCGCAAAGAGTATCGTTTTGTTTTTGGCCAAGGCAAGGATATTTATATGTACGACAGAAATGCAAAGAGTGTCAATGGATTTAAATACAAAAAGACCAAGTCTTCTCTTTTAGAGGCCCCTAAGCATTTTAAAATAAAAGGAGATGACTATTTGGTGTTCAAAGGAATAGACGGAAGTGTAGCTATTTTAAATAGAACAGGTAAAACAAGGGTGAAAACAGCCGCAAATTATTCCTTTTCTGACAATGAAATAGCCCTTTTGGACCAGCAATTCTCCTTTACAGACCTTCAAGGAAATCTCCTTCAGATCAACACCGAAGGCAAAGAGAGTAAAAGGCCTTTAAAAGTAAATGCCGCACACAAAACGGTCATGAAATATAACCAATTGGTTGTTCTAGAAGACAATGTTTTGTATTCAAAAGGGAAAAAAGCAGTGCTCGATTACGGCATATTCACCCCTCCTAATACCTTTAAAATAAACCAGCAAATCTATATTAGCATTACAGACACTCAAAACAAAAAGGGGTATCTATTTGACAGTGAACTTTCAATGCTAAGTGGGTTCCCTGTATATGGAAGTGGCGAAATTGACCTAGTGGAATCTTCAGAGAATGGTGTATTGAATTTTGTCATTAAGGACAAAGAAAACAGCCTTGTAGTATACCGGCTTAAAGAGCCAAAGACCACCAATAAATCACAGTAGGTCCTCAAGTGAGGCCATGTACTTAATGTTCCTATAAAATATAAGCTATATTAAAATATTAAGCCTTTAATTCAGCCTCAAAAAGTGCCAGAAAATGCTTTAAAAGCCTGGTTTTTACCGCAGCCATATCTTGGGGAACTCCATTGAGTTCTGCGGTCATAGAAGTAACCGCTTTACCTTTTATACCACATGGGATCATGAGGTCAAAATAACCTAAATCTGTGTTTACATTGAGTGCAAAGCCGTGCATGGTAACCCACCTACTGGCCCTAACACCCATGGCACAAATTTTGCGTGCGAAAGGCGTGCCTACATCCAACCAAACACCAGTCTCCCCAGGAGATCTTGTTGCCGTTATTCCGTATTCAGCCAAAGTTAAAATGACCGTCTCTTCTAAAAGCCTTAAATATTTATGAATGTCCGTGAAAAAGTTCTCTAAATCCAATATGGGGTAGCCTACGATTTGTCCGGGGCCATGATAGGTAATGTCACCACCCCTATTAATTTTATAAAAGCTGGCTTCTTTCTCTCTAAGCACTGCTTCAGAGACCAACAAATGGTCTAAATTACCACTCTTACCCAATGTGAAAACATGGGGATGCTCTACAAAAAGGAAATGATTGGGGGTAGGTAAATAAGTGGCTTGCTTTTTATTTTGCACTTTTAAAGCCACTGTTTTCGCAAACAAGTCCTCTTGATAATCCCAAGTCTCTTTATAGTCCTTAAGTCCAAGGTCTTTTATAATAAGCTGCTTATTCATAAGACAAAGATACTATTTCAAAAGTGTATTTATTCGTTGGGATTGTTCAAAATTACCAGTGCAGCAATGACTCCTGGAACCCAACCACAAAGCGTTAGAAGAAAAACAATTAAAATAGATCCACATCCCTTTCCAATCACAGAGAGTGGTGGGAACAAAATAGCCAATAAAACACGCCAAAAACTCATAAAAATTATAATTTAACCTAGGTACTACCTATTTATGACGTTAAAGTGATTCAAATGTTACATGCATGCTCTGTAAATTAGCACGAAGTACTTATATTTGCCCTTCATAATTCGCAACCATGCAACTGACAGAACAAGAAATTGTAAGAAGAGAAAAATTAGTCAAACTAAGGGCCTTAGGCATAGATCCCTACCCAGCTGCTTTATATCCTGTAAATACCATGTCTACAGCTATAGAAAAGGACTATAAAGAAGGAAAGCAAGTGATAGTTTCTGGCAGGCTGATGCGAAAAAAAGTACAAGGCAAAGCCTCTTTTGCAGAAATTCAAGACAGTGAGGGCCGCATTCAAGTGTATTTCAATAGAGATGAAATAGACACCACTCCTGATAGCCAGCAGTACAATGAAGTATTTAAAAAACTCATTGACTTAGGGGATATTCTTGGTATAGAAGGAACCCTCTTTACCACTCAAGTAGGAGAAAAAACGGTCCTGGTAAAAAAATTTACCTTACTGAGCAAAGCTTTGAGGCCACTACCCCTGCCTAAAGTAGACGCAGATGGTAAAGTGCACGATGAATTCAATGACCCTGAATTGAGATACAGACAGCGTTATGTAGACTTAATTGTAAACCCGCAGGTCAAAGACACCTTTATTAAGAGAACAAAGATCACCAATAGTATTAGAAAATTTTTCAATGACAAAGGCTATTTAGAAGTAGAAACTCCTATACTGCAGCCTATTCCTGGGGGAGCGTCTGCAAGACCATTTATTACCCACCACAATGCACTTAATATGCCATTGTACCTAAGGGTGGCCAATGAACTTTATTTAAAGAGATTAATCGTAGGTGGTTTTGACGGGGTATATGAATTCTCTAAAGATTTCAGAAACGAAGGAATGGACCGCACCCACAATCCAGAGTTTACCGTAATGGAATTGTATGTAGCCTATAAAGATTACCATTGGATGATGGACACTACCGAGAAATTACTTGAAACCATCGCCATGGAATCTAATGGTAGTTCAAAGATAACTGTAGGCAAGAATGCGATCGAATTTAAAGCACCCTACCCTAGGGTTCCTATTCTTGAGGCCATTAAAATTCATACAGGTCACGATGTTGCAGGATTGAATAGGAATGAATTAGCTGGTGTAGCAAAATCACTAGACATTGAAGTCACGGACAGTATGGGTGTTGGAAAACTCATCGATGAAATATTTGGAGAACGTTGCGAACACCATTATGTGCAACCCACCTTTATTACAGATTACCCAAAAGAAATGAGTCCACTCACTAAAGAGCACAGGTCCAATCCAGCCCTTACCGAGCGATTTGAATTAATGGTTAATGGAAAAGAATTGGCCAACGCCTATTCAGAGCTCAATGACCCTATAGACCAAAGGGCGCGTTTTGAAGACCAACTAGCCCTCTCTGAAAAAGGAGATGACGAGGCCATGTTTATTGACCAAGACTTCCTGAGAGCACTTGAATACGGAATGCCGCCAACTTCTGGAATTGGAATTGGTATAGATAGATTGGTCATGCTTATGACCAATAATGCCTCTATACAAGAAGTATTGTTTTTCCCTCAAATGCGCCCAGAAAAGAAAGCTGTTGAACTTTCAGAGAATGAAAAAATAGTCCTAGAGCTTTTGAAAAAAACCAATCCTATACCTTTATTAGAATTAAAAGAAGCGAGCGGCTTGAGTAATAAAGCTTGGGACAAGACCATTAAAAGTTTAACCAAAATTCAAATGGTCGTTGTGGCCAAAGAGGCCGATGCACTTACTTGTACCCTCAAAGATTCATAGATTCTTAATACCAAACATTAGAATTCTTGAACTGAGGACTTTCTCCACCGTTTTAACGAAAGCGCCTTTTATATCACAGATAAAAAAACTAGCTTAGGCTAAATTTTTTTAAGATGAGTAACAGCAAAAAAGTGGGGCTGTTTTTAGGTCCTGTATTTTTCCTATTAATACTGTTATGGCCACAGCCATTATTAAGCACCCAAGGAGATGCTGTAATTGCTGTTGCACTATGGATGGTCACTTGGTGGCTTACAGAGGCAGTCTCTATTTCTGTGACGGCCCTGCTTCCCCTGCTTTTGTTTCCCTTATTAGATATTATGCCTATTGCAGAGGTAGGAAATAATTACGGAAGTCCTATTATCTTTTTGTTTTTTGGCGGTTTCGTTATGGCACTTGCCTTAGAAAAGGTGAATCTCCATAGAAGAATTGCACTCAATATTATTCGCATTACAGGCACTACGCCAAACAAAGTAGTCCTTGGTTTTATGATCGCCACAGCTTCTTTGAGTATGTGGATTAGCAATACCGCTACAGCTGTCGTTATGCTGCCCATTGCCATGTCAGTGATTAAGCTTTTAATAGACGACGTAGACGGTTTTACCAAAAAAGATCGAAATTTTGCCGTAAGTGTGCTCTTGGGAATTGCTTTTTCTGCAAACGCAGGAGGTATAGCCACGGTAATAGGCACCCCACCAAATTCTATCCTTATTGGTCTTTTGGAAAATGAATACCAAATAGAAATATCCTTTTTAAAATGGATGGTATTTGCCCTACCCTTCTCAATCATTATGATTGGCCTGAGTTATATTACGCTTGTACACCTCATTTTTCCGAGTAAGGGACTCAATTTCTCTGCCTCTAATGAAGTGATTCAAGAAGAATTAAGAAAATTAGGCCCTACCCGATCAAAAGAAAAGATGGTGTTGGGCATTTTTGCAGTAACCGTATCCCTTTGGATCTTTAGGACCTTAATCAATAGTGTATTTCCCTCTTTGGGATTGTCAGACACCATGATTAGCATGTTTGCAGCAATAAGTCTATTTGCGGTCCCTTTTAACCTAAAAAAAGGAGACTTCATATTGGATTGGAAAGATACTGAAAAACTGGCATGGGGCATCTTAATATTGTTTGGTGGCGGATTGGCTTTGGCCAAAGGAATGTCTGTTTCTGGAATTGTAGATCAGGTTTCTCAAAGTATTGCAGCAGGTAATTTCAGTATTACTGCCACAGCCAGTTTACTGATTTTATTAATGCTATTTATGACAGAACTCATGAGCAATGTAGCCTTAGTGGCTGTATTAGCACCTGTAGTCGCTGGAATAGCTATTGGTCTTGGAATACCTATGGTGTACCTACTCATCCCGGTGACAATGGCGAGCAGCTGTGCTTTTATGCTGCCCATGGCTACCCCGCCAAATGCCATTGTTTTTGCCAGTGGTTTTATAGAAGTAAAAGATATGGTCAAAGCAGGTATATTACTCAACCTAGTAGCCGTACTAATCCTCATTGGGCTGTTTGAATATATTATTCCTTTACTCTTTTAACTTGAGCTATTTTACCAGCCATAATGCGACTGAATTGGATAGATGAATCATGAAATTGCTGAACGCTACCTAACAAATAAAAGCGCCATCTTATGATTTTGTTAACATTTCATTAGGACAATTTTTCGGTTATTTGAGAAGCAATAAAATAAAAAACCCACCTAATGATCAAAAAAAATCTTCAGTACCTGTTGTTTTCACTCCTAGTGATTGGAAGTGTCAGCACCAGTGAAGCCCAGCTTTTCAAGAAAAAAGCTAAGGCAAAAGCGCCTACAGAGGCAAAACCAAAAATAGATAAAGACGCACCACAGCCCTATGCTAAGGTCATTACCAAAGAGGCCAAGACAGATAAAGGGCTTTTTGACGTACACCAAATCAAAGACAAATTTTTCTATGAAATACCAGACAGCCTTTTAGGTAGAGAAATGCTCATGGTGAGCAGAATTTCTAAAACTGCTTCAGGGATTGGATTTGGGGGTGGAAAAATAAACACCCAAGTCATGAGGTGGGAGAAAAAGGGAGATAAAGTGCATTTAAGGGTGGTTAGCCACGAAGTAGTTGCAGCAGATTCGCTCCCTGTTAAAGAAGCTGTAATCAATTCAAATTTTGAGCCGGTATTGTATTCCTTTGCCGTAAAATCTAATAGAAAAGATTCTGTTGCGACGAGTACTGTCATAGAAGTAACACCGCTTTTTGAAAAAGATGTGAACGCACTTGGAATGCCTGAGGGGTATAAAAAAAGATATAAAGCGACCAGATTAGATTCGGAGAGAAGCTTTATTGAAGGCATTAAAAGTTACCCAATGAATATTGAGGCCAGACATGTGAAAACTTATTTTGCGGGCAGTCCTCCTTCTAATTCAAGCTTGGGATCTATCTCTGTAGAGATTAATAACTCAATGATATTACTTCCTGCTGAACCTATGAAAAGACGTTATTTTGACAAGCGCGTAGGTTGGTTCGAAAGAGATCAGGTAGATTATGGATTGGATGCTCAAGAGAGTAAAACAGTGAAGTTTCTAGACAGATGGAGACTCGAAGTTAAAGAAGAAGATCTAGAGAAATTCAACCGAGGGGAATTGGTAGAACCAAAAAAACCAATCATTTATTACGTAGACAGGGCCACACCAAAACAATGGGTGCCTTTTATTAAACAAGGAATTGAAGACTGGCAAGTAGCTTTTGAAGCCGCAGGATTTAAAAATGCTATTATAGCTATGGATCCTCCAACGCCAGAAGAAGACCCAGAATGGTCTCCTGAAGACGTGCGCTATTCTGTAGTGCGTTACTTAGCTTCCCCAATACCCAATGCAAACGGACCCCATGTAAGTGATCCAAGAAGTGGCGAGATCTTAGAATCTGACATTAACTGGTACCACAATGTAATGAGTCTATTGCGCAACTGGTACTTTGTTCAAACTGCGGCCATAAATCCAGAAGCACAAGGCGTGGCTTTTAAAGATGAAGTAATGGGCCGTTTAATACAATTTGTTTCTTCTCACGAAGTGGGCCATACTTTAGGACTTCCCCACAATATGGGTAGTTCTGCTGCATATCCTGTAGATTCTTTAAGGTCTGCAAGCTTTACCAGTAAATACGGTACAGCACCTTCCATTATGGACTATGCCCGTTTTAACTATGTGGCTCAGCCAGAAGACAAAGGGGTAGCCCTTATGCCAAATATTGGTGTTTATGATAAATACGCTATTGAATGGGGTTATAGACCCATCTTAGATAAAAGTGCTGAAGCAGAAAAACCAGTACTAGACAGCTGGATTATGGCCCATGATGGAGACCCATTATACCGTTTTGGAAGCCAACAAGGAGGCGACGTGGTAGATCCAAGTTCTCAGACAGAAGATTTAGGAGACAACGCTATGAAAGCGAGTATGTACGGAATCAAAAACCTACAGAGAATTGTGCCTAAATTAATTGAGTGGACTGCAGAGGACGGTAAAAATTACGATGACTTAGAAACCCTTTACGGTCAAGTACTGTCTCAGTTTAATCGCTATATGGGCCATGTGTCTAACAATATTGGTGGGGTGTACGAAAACCACAAAACTTATGAGCAAGAAGGGGCTGTTTATACACCAGTAGCTAAGGGGCATCAGCGGGACGCTATGAAGTTTTTACAACGTGAATTGTTTCAAACACCTGAGTGGATGCTAGACCAAAACATCTTTAACAAAATTGAGTACTCAGGAACGGTAGACCGTGTTCGTGGTGTTCAAGTAAGAACGTTAAACAATGTACTTAGTCTGGGTAAAATGGCCAGACTCATTGAACATGAAACAGCCATGGGATCTAAGGCCTATACTTTAACCCAAATGATGTCTGAACTCAGAAGAGGGATCTGGTCTGAGATTTACAGCGGTGGCGCTATAGACACTTACAGAAGAAACCTACAAAAAGGACACATTGACCGTTTGGCCTATTTAATGACTGCAGACAGTCAGAGAAAATTACCGAGCTATGGTGGGTACCGAAAATCTACTGCAGTGAATACGTCTCAATCAGACATTCGTTCAGTAGTAAGGGGGGAATTAGTGACCCTTAGAGCACAATTGAGAAATGGATTGGCCAACGCGGCCAATACCATGTCTAGATACCATATTCAAGATGCCATTGCTAGAATCAATGACATTTTGGATCCTAAATAATCCAATCAAACCAATTTTTAAAAAAGGGAGGCTTTCAGCCTCCCTTTTTTTTTACTTCACATAAGCCAAAAGCATTACAGTAAATCTGGTGCCACTTTTTCCAATGCAGCAATGGTGAAATCCAAATCTTCATAACTCAAGGCGTCATTTAAAAAATAACTCTCATAAGCAGAGGGGGGCAAATAAACCCCTTGTGCCAACATACCGTGAAAGTATTTTTTAAAAGTTTCATTGTCTCCCGCAGCTGCAGTCGTAAAATCTGTCACAGCGTCCTGACAAAAATGAACAGAAATCATAGAACCCAGCCTATTGATCGTATGAGAGATACCGTGCTTGAGTAGCACGCCTTCTATTCCTTTATGTAAATAGGCTGTTTTTTCTGCCAAGCGTTTAAATACTGCTTTATCTTTTGAGAGCGCTTGTAACATAGCCAAACCTGCACTCATAGCCAGCGGATTTCCGGATAACGTTCCTGCCTGATACACCGGTCCGTCTGGTGCCAAATAATTCATTATTTCTGCCCTAGCTGCAAAAGCACCTACCGGCAAACCACCACCAATTACTTTTCCAAAACAAACAATATCTGCGGAAATATCCAAAACCTCTTGGGCCCCACCTGCTGCCAGTCTAAAACCAGTCATAACCTCATCAAAAACAAGCAATATGCCCTCATGACTACAAAGTCTTTTTAGGCCTTGAATAAAACTAGCTTCTGGTGGAATACAGCCCATATTACCGGCTACTGGCTCAATAATAATTGCAGCAATGTCATTCTTGTGTTCTTGCACCAATTGTTGCACCCCTTCCAAATCGTTATAATCTGCCAGAAGGGTGTCTTTTGCCGTTCCTTTTGTCACACCAGGACTGCTCGGTGCACCAAAAGTTACCGCACCACTACCTGCCTGAATTAAGAAGGCGTCTGAATGTCCGTGGTAACAACCCTTAAATTTTATAATCTTGTCTTTTTTTGTGAACCCCCTGGCCAAACGAATGGCGCTCATACAGGCTTCTGTGCCTGAATTGACAAACCTAATTTTATCTATTCCAGGCACCATACTAACCGCGAGTGAGGCCAATTCTGTTTCAATAGCGGTAGGCATTCCAAAAGAAGTGCCCAAAGCAGCTTTTTCTGTCACGGCTTTTAAAACAGGCTCGTAAGCGTGTCCTAAAATAAGTGGCCCCCATGAGGCAATAAAATCTACATACCTATTCCCGTCTACGTCGTATAGGTAAGCCCCTTTGGCACGTTCAACAAAAATAGGTGTCCCTCCAACTGCTTTAAAAGCCCTTACTGGAGAGTTCACGCCTCCTGGTATTACTTTCTGTGCCGCTTCAAAAAGGGCGCTACTTCTCTGATAATTCATCTATTTTATACTTATTTTAAGTGAGGTACCCACCTGAATGTCATTGCTCTTAAGCCCGTTAATCTTCTTGAGTGTGTCTACACTAAGACCGTATTTTTTGGAAATTCCAAAAAGAGTATCTCCTTTTTGAACCTGGTGAATACGGTCAGACACATAACTACTGATTGGGTTTTCATTATTTTCTTTAATAATTCTTTGTGCCTTTCTGGGGTGGTCGTATTGGTCTAAATTATATTTTTGAATCTGGGCAATGAGCTTGGCGGGGTATTTTGGATCTGTGGCATAGCCGGCTTTTTTCAATCCCCTAGCCCAGGCTTTATAATCGGTGGTTCGGTAGTCAAACAAAAACGCATATCTGCTGCCATTGGCTAAAAAAAGACTGTGGTCTCTGTAGGACTCTCTGGGGTGTAGGTACTTCCTAAAACACTCCCCCTTTTCGTCGTCGTCATGGGTGGTGGAAGGTCCCCGCCATTTGGTGTGACACTTTATCCCAAAGTGGTTGTTAGACTTTCGAACCAAATTACTGCTCCCAGCACCACTTTCTAACAATCCTTGGGCTAAGGTAATGCTGGCAGGAATACCATAGGCCTCCATTTCCTCTAAGGCAATGGGAGCGAATGTACGTATATACTCTTCTGCAGAATTAAAGGTATAGGTGGTAAATCCGGCTGTGTTTTCATCCGGTAGTGCGTTTGGTTTTGACCCTTGAGCACTTGATTTTTCGTAGTCCTTTTTTGCCTGGGCATAGCTGCGCTTCTTTTTTGCGATACAGCTACTGAGCAATAACGCAAAAGAAACCACCCATAAAAAAGATTTCAATCTCATAGCAACCATTCTATATCTTGCTTTCGCAATTTTTTATTCATGCCTTCAATGGCTTGTAAACCCCCTGTATGAATCATTAAAATATGGTCTCCAGAGACAAAATAATCTTTAGCAATGAGGTCCAAGGTGCCAAAAACCATTTTAGCAGTGTAAATGGGATCCAAAACAACCCCTGTATCTCGCCTAAATTGATTGGCAAAATTTACCAGCTGAGGGCTGAGCTTTGCATAACCCCCAAAATGATACGATTCAAAAAGGGACCAATTATTCTGCTGTGTAAAATTACAAATATCTTTTTGCAAAAAAGCGCCTTTTAGGGCTGGAAATCCAAGAATTTCTTGGTGTTCAAATGCAGCCTCTGCCAAACCAGACAGCGTACCTCCAGTACCAACAGCCACAGAAATGTGCGTGTATTTAGCGTCCAACTCATGGAGTATTTCTGCACATCCCTTGACCGCTAGTGCGTTGGTACCTCCCTCTGGAATGAGATAAAAATGACCAAAAGTCTCTTGTAGTTTGGCCACAAATTGTGGCCGATGCTTTTCTCTATACACCTCCCTAGACACAAAGTGAAAAGACATTCCATGTAATTTCGCTCTCTCAAGGGTAGGATTCAAGGGTTGTTCTGCCAATTCTTCTCCACGAATTATCCCAATGGTCTTAAAACCATGGATTTTTCCTGCATAGGCTACCGCGGCAATGTGGTTTGAAAAAGCACCACCGAAGGTGAGCAGCGTATGCTGCTTTGCCGCTTTAGCCGCCTGAATATTGTATTTTAACTTTCGGTATTTATTGCCAGAAATACCCGGAAACAACAACTCCTCTCGCTTAAAAGCGAGTTGAATGCCTTTCTCTCTAAGCAAAGGCAGGTCTATTTCGGTGTATGTAGCTATTTCGTTTATCAATGGACTAAGTAGAGAATTGAACGCAAAATTCGTATTTTTAACATTCACAAAATAGCTTTTATACCCTAAATCTCAATTGCCGAACTAATGATGAAAAAATACATTCCTGTAGAAGAAGGTGATTTTTATTACGACCCCAGTGGTTATAGGGTGTTTACTGCCCAATACCACCTAAAAAGAGGGTATTGCTGTGAGAGTGGTTGTAGGCATTGCCCCTATGGTTATGACCCAAAAACAAACAAGCAATAGCACTGCATTCTCAAAGTAGTCCTGTTGTGCTGCGCTAATACCGTTCAATTGTATTTCACCAGAAGAATAATGGAAAAGAATGGCATGCTTTTTGATTTTAGGGTGATATATTAAATTTTTAATCTTTTTAAAACTGGATTTATGATGAGACAAAAACTATTATTCGCATTACCGCTATTCACCTTAATGATGTTTCTCCATAGTTGCTCCAGCATAAAGGTCATTACAGATTACGATCCCAATGTATCATTTGATCGCTACAAGACCTACGCTTTTTACAAAGCGGGAATAGATCAGGTAAAAATTTCTGATTTAGACAAGAGAAGGATTTTAAAATCTTTAGAAAACACCCTCCAAGAGAAAGGCTTTTCTGCCAGTGATATGCCAGACATACTCCTTAACTTTTTTACCAAAGAAGAGGCCCAAGTTGACATTTACAACAATGCCGGATTAGGATGGGGATGGGGCTGGAATCCATGGTTTTGGCCAGGAATGGGCATGCAAAACACCCAAGTGACCACCAGAGCAAAAGGGCGTTTGTTTATAGACGTGATAGATGCTAAAACCAAAAGATTGCTGTGGCAAGGAAGTGGCGTAGGCTTTTTAGAACCTCAGGACGATCCTTTAAAAAAACAGGCCAATATTCAAAAATTTGTCAATGAAATCATGGCCGCTTATCCGCCATCACTTGAAAAAAAATAAGTCACACACCAATATTATTTTCAGAGATTAAGCGCTTTTTAACTTGTAAAAACATACTTAAATTATGGAAACATATGGGGGTATTGCCGTTTAATTTTTGCCATACGCCTACCCAATGTTTGCAGGAATTTTTTATGTGCCTCAGCGGTTGGATTAAAGGGCCTGTGGTCCAAACCATTTTGGATTGAAACCACTTCTTTTAAAAGTATTTTGGTGGCTGCTGTAAAAGTACCTGCTACCAAAGATTCCCATATATACGCTATGGCCAATTCATTGGGATGAATTAAATCCATTTTATAAAAACGATAGTCCCGCAGTTCATCCATTACAATTTCATAGGATGGAAAATAAGAGACTGATTTTGAATCCTTGGCTTTTTCCTT
>Ga0209555_10001987_pt1 | contig 14890 bp, 17 predicted proteins | sample SaaInl85LU_5_DNA_FD_184643 | JGI IMG/M metagenome (GOLD analysis project Ga0209555, IMG submission 184643) | Marine microbial communities from expanding oxygen minimum zones in the Saanich Inlet - ESP_85LU_5_DNA (SPAdes) (version 2) | ecosystem: Environmental > Aquatic > Marine > Intertidal... | reverse complement strand
ACCGCCAATGCCCACCGCATTTTCAGGAGTCCAGGTGCGCGCAGGATTGTATTTCGTGGTGACTAACCGATGGCGCGGATCAAGGGGTGTCGCCACTGGCGCGCCTAGATACACATCGCCGAGACCTAGCACAACATAACTAGCGTTGAATACCACATCATACACATCCTGCCGTGTATCCAAACCATTGATACGTCGAATAAATTCAATATTATCAGAGCACCATGGATCATCCTCGCGAACGGACTGCATATATTTTCGCGTTGCTTCCTGTGTCGACGGATCATCCCATGACAAAGGCAGATGGACGATACGCGATGGCACTGTGACATCTTGCAAAGGCGTCAGCTCAGGCGGGCTCACCTTGACCAGTAAGCTAATCCCGCAGTTGCACGGGCGCTAGAGTCACGATTTCCTACCAAATATACTCGACAGTGTAGCTCACGCTAGCGGTGCCATCAGGTCCGACGCTTACTGGAAACTCGATGGTTTGCGCATCTTCTTTCACGAACTCGTGGCTGTTTTTTTGAATTTCCCAATTGGACCAACGGAACAGATGCTCTACGACGTTCACGGTGACGGGCTCTTCGCTACGGTTACGAATTTCGATTTCGTAGGTTTCGCGGATTAAATCGCGACTCGGGTGCTTGTAAAAGTTGGTGCGCTTACGCTCGCCGACGATGTCGAAGGCGTTCCCTAAATACACACGTATGGTTTCGTTCTTCGGAGTGTGATCGATGGTATTCTCACCAGTAAACTCTAGCTGGCCATCGTCATCCATTCGGTAGAAGCGCATCCGACCAGCGGGTAGTGGCACGCCGAGGCCATTTTCTTCCCTGTTCTCGAGTTCGCGGTAAATAGCGACGTCAGGCTGGGAATTTTTACCGTAGCTTTGATTTAAATTCACCCCACCATAATAACTCCCCTTGAAACCTTCGTAAACGTAGCGCTTTTTCGTTTGCACGCCTTCGCCTCGCACAAACTCGACTTGCTTAGTCTCTGCATCGCGTAAGGTGGTCGGCAACGGCAGTGTATACATGTGAAATTCGTCAAACTTCTTCTCTTCGACTTGCGGAGCGGCACTCACAGCCTCTGCCATTGCCATGTCATACATCTTTGCACGGCGCACTTGTGGAGCTGGCTCTACCTTGTTCACGTCGCCCGCGATGAGCTTGATCTTCGCATCCTCAAAAGTCTTCCCTGTGTTGTTCTCAATCGAGACCCATCCAGTCAAACTCACTTCATCGCCTTTTTCAGGAAGCACTAGGTTGTAGTCTGACTTCCAAGACATACCATTAGTCAGATAGCTGAGCTGGGCATCGACTTTGGCTTTTTTATCAGAAAATAGTTTCCACGATAAGGTCGGCTGGAGGACCGAGTCATCACCAAGGCTCGGAAAGAGTGGAATACCAGGCAGTCGTGTTTGTAACTCACCATCGACTTCGATTATCGGCTCTAAATGTTTCTGTTGTTGATGGCCGTATTGATTTTTAGTCGTAACCATTGAAGGGGCACGGATGATTGTGCCGCTCTCAATCACATCCTTACCATCACCCGTGCGAAGGAAGCGAATCGTCTCGCCCTCAAACATCTGTAATAAGCGCTGTTGATCGACTGGATCCCCTCGGTAGCTCTGCTCAAGCACACTCAAGGCAACCTTGCCTGTCGGATCGCGTAAAATCACGGACTCGGGCTCCAGTTGTGCAGTCACTCCGCTATAATTGACGTCGCTGATACCTGACTTCAGATCCAGTGATACAGTATCGCGCACGACGCCAAAATCCTTGTTGTATACTGTAATTGCTGGCTGCGCATCTAGAAATGAGGCAATAAAAAAGGCAGAGAGGGATAGTTTATAGAATTTCATATTAAGTAAAACGTAGGACGGAGCTATTTATTAGAGAAAAAGCTGACTTTATTTATTAAATAATAGTGCCCGAGAAGTGAAGTTCGTTCCATTCTGGCTCATGGAATTCGCCTGGTGGCGTGTAGCTTTAGCAAACGTTTAGCATATCATCGGGCCGAGTCACCACCAGCACAACACTCGTTTGCTGAAGCGGCACGCTACGAAATACCAGATGCCTAGAGAAGGCTATCGCCCCTCGATCACCTCTGCCAAGTCACAGAACAGCTCGGTGACTTTCAGAAAACGCTCGCGTTCGCGATCATCGGCAATGAGCCCAAACTTAGTATAGACCATCATTCCCTCTCCTAAATAAATAGATGACTTGGTGCCTTTAAGTGCTCTTGAAATCTGCTGCAATCGATCCTCATGCAAAATACGAGTCAGACGAGCGGACTCGTTCGTGCGCACGTCTATCGCCAGATCAAATACGTTGTTCTCACTTTGCCAACGCTCCATACCCCCACTATCGCGTTGGCGCATGTTTGAGAGGAAGCCCTTTTCAGTCATCTGCCATTGGATTTTCTTATCATGAACTTCCACTTTCAGTATCGTCTCGATTTGGCGTGTATTCTGGAGCCCTTTACCTGGAACAGAAATCGACATCGCACGGCCTCGATACACTCCGTGCACAAATGGCTCGGGACGAATGAATCCAGCCAACTGGGGTTGAGGCTCTGTAAGTTTGACGCGTAATTGCAGTGCGAGCTTCTTGTATTGCTGACATATTTTACGTGAAGCGCCCTTCACGATGATCCAATAGAAGACCGCCAACCCAAATGTTAGCATAACAACAAACGCGATTTCTATACCCATACCTCATCTTCGATGGCGCACTCTGATTATTTTTGCGAGCCCCTTTTGTCCCACTTGACGATAAACCACTTATACGCATTTTGCATCAATGTCTCCTTTCACATTTCAAAGTAAATCTGGCCCAATTCTCATCCGCCAAGTTGAGCACGATGATATTTCTCGTTAGATCGAGCTAAACAAAAAGGCCTTCCCCCTAATGGCCGAGGAGAACGTCGTCTGGAGTGAGCGCCAGTTGCAAAACCACCTTAGACTTTTCCCAACTGGTCAGCTCGTTGCGATCGTCGACGATGCGATCGTCGGTGCCGTCGCCTCGCTGATCATACAAAGTAGCCGCGACCCCTATCGTGCACACACCTACGGCGGCATCACCGATGGTGGCTATTTCCATAATCACGATCCACAAGGAGACACGTTATATGGCGCCGATGTGTATGTCGACCCCGACTGCCAAGGCCGCGGGATCGGAGCCGCACTCTATGAAGCACGCCGACGCAGATTTCCAATCAGCCTTTGATGGCTACCGTTACAATCGAGCTGAAATCTTCTACCTTGGCGAATCCGTGCTGTTACCGAGCTATCGAGGCCAAGGCATTGGGCACCAATTCTTCGATGCACGCGAAGCACAGGCCTGCAAATACGGATCACGCTACGCTGCTTTCTGCGCAGTCAATCGGGAACCCGATGACCCGCGTCGCCCAGAAACCTATCGCTCTCTAGAACCTTGCTGGAAAAAACGAGGCTACATTCAGCAACCAGATATCAAAGCGACATTTGACTGGAGAGAAGTTGGAAAACCGCTAGACTCCAGTCATACACTCACCTTCTGGATTAAGGAGCTAACATCATGAAAACTCTCTGCAACTACACACTCTGCGCGCTCGCCCTACTATTGATCGGTTGCGCATCTGGCAGCAACAGCCGCATCAGCCACAACCAAGCTCAATTCAACAGCTACACCCCAGGCGAACAAGCCATGATCCAGTCAGGTCAAGTGGCAGTCGGCTTTGATCAAGATATGGTCCGTATGGCGCTAGGAGACTCCAGTCGTGAGACCACCATCGATACCGCAGGCGGAAAACACATCGCCTGGGAATACCGCGAAATTAAACCTAGAGTCGGACTCACACTCGGCGGTGGCATCGGCACTAGGGGCAGCGGTGTTGGAATTGGCACAGGTGTTGGCGTCAGCCCAAACAGCACAAAGCTCCTAAAGCGTGTTGTTTTTGATCGCCAGACGGGCGAAGTCGCCAAAGTAGAGTCTTACAATTAATTTGGGGTTCCAATCCGTATCCGTAGGGCCTTCATTGATGGAGACCGCCAAAGCCAAGCAACCGATCCACCACGGGCTTCATCAATGAAGCCCCTACAATTTCCATGAGCCAGAACGTCCGCTACTCAAAGAAAACCTTTCTCACCCGCCTAGACTGGTCCGATCTCGATCCAGAATACCTGCGCCAACTCATCGGACTGGCCAAAATCGAAGACCTCGCTGGCGCTGGACTCACGGCACGCCCAGAACGACTCGGCGATGTCACCACCGCACTCATGCCGGAAGGTGCCACGGGTCATGCGCAACTCACCGCCCGCGAGCCCCTCACCCTTTGCGGAATCGGCCTCGTAGAGGCAGTGCTCCATAGCTACGGCGAAGGCTGCACCTTCGATCCGAAGACAGAGGACGGCCAAGCGCTCTGCAAGGGTGATGTCATCGGCATCCTCAGTGGCCCGAGCGGACCACTACTTCAAGCCGAGCGTGTCCTCCTTAATTTCCTACAACACCTCTCAGGGATCGCCAGCGAAACCCGCCGCTATGTCGACGCACTCGACGGTAGCGAAACCTGTTTACTCGACACCCGCAAGACTCTCCCAGGCTATCGAGTGCTCCAGAAATATGCCTTTGCCTGTGGTGGTGGTCACAACCACCGCATCGGTCTCTTTGATCGCATCATGCTCAAAGACAATCACCTCGCCGTCGCTGGAGCCACGGGTGGCAACCGCCTCACCGAAACTGTCGCCCTCGCAGTCAACACTTTCGAGGATCTTCCCGTGCAAGTCGAAGTCGATACCATCGATCAAATTCCTCCAGTGCTCGAAGCTGGGGCGGACATCATTCTGCTGGATAATTTCTCCATCGACGAACTGAAGAAAGCCATTCGTATCATCGACGGACGCGCCTGCACCGAAGCCAGCGGCGGCATTCAGATCGGCACGCTCCCTGCGCTCGGCGAACTCGGCCTCGATTTCATTTCCACTGGAGCACCCGTCCACCAAAGCACCTGGAAAGACATCGGTCTGGACTGGCTATGACACCCGATACCGAATACCGCCAAATCGAACCAAATGAGGACACCTACGTGATCCTCAAGGCATTACTCGATGCAGGCGACGGCTTTGTCTCCGGGAGCCAACTCGGCGATCAACTCGGCGTCTCGCGTCCAGCGATACATGGCAAGCTAGAAAAACTTCGCGAGCAAGGTTTCGAGTTTGAAGCGGTGCGCAACAAAGGCTATCGCCTCATCAAAGAAACAGATGTCCTCCATCCAGATTTGATTCGCTACTACACGGAAAAAAGCCAGCACACGACTGATGTGCTCTACTTTCCAGTAATCGATAGCACCAACAGCGAAGCCGAAAGACAGCTCTCCTTTGCGCGCAAGAGTCCCTTTGCAATCACCTCTAGTTGCCAAACCAAGGGGCGGGGCCGCCTCGGGCGCGATTGGCACAGCGCCTCCGCACACAATCTCTACCTCACCACTGTTTTCGAGCCCAACATCCCGCCTCAACAACTACAGCATTTCACACTCTGGGCAGGCATCCATATTTGCCGAGCATTACAAAGCTTTGTGCCGAATGCACCGCTGAAAATTAAATGGCCCAATGACCTCCACTGCGACGGTCGCAAGTTTGCCGGTATGCTGACCGAAGCCAAAATGGATGCCGATAGTATACGCAGTATCATCTTTGGCATCGGCCTCAACTTAAACAGCAATCCTGCAAACTACCCCATCGAAATTCGCGGAATAGCCACCAGTCTCTACGCCGTGCACGGCAAGGAACTCCCACTCAACCAAGTCGCGGCCAAAGTCATCGCGGCCATTCACACAGCTTACCAGTGTGCTATGGGGGCCAGCATCACCGAAAACATTGCAGATGCTTGGGCCCCACTCAGCGCACTCGCTGGCAAACACGTCACCGCCATTATGAGCGGCAAAGAAATTTCCGGCATCGCCAGTGGAATCGATGCGAGTGGCGCCCTACTCCTACAAACCGAGTCCGGAATGCGTAGCATTCGCGCGGGCGATGTAACTTTGAAAAAATAGTCTGGAGGGTTGCGCTCCGTCGCAACCGCCATTGCTATAAATTAAGCATCAACAGCAAACGGCGATGACAGAGCATCGCCCTCCATAAGAATGAAAATCCTCTCCATCGACGTCGGCAACACCTGCACCCACTACGGACTGGTCGAAGGACAAACCGTCAGCCACACTGGCCATTTTCCAACGAAGGCATTTCGTGAAAGCCCTTCACCCGAATATGCCGATGTGATCGAACCGCTCATTGCACAAGCCCAAGGCATTTCCTTCTGTTCCGTCGTGCCAGACATTAACACCAACTTACGGGCGAGTTTGCTACGATTCGACAAACCCACCTTCCACCTCACCTGCCACACTTGCCCTGGTCTCAATCTCGTCTACCCGAAACCCACCGAGATCGGGCAAGATCGTATCGCCAATGCCATTGCCGCTCAGGAATTCTACGGCACACCCGCCATCGTCATCGATATGGGAACCGCAGTCACTTTCGATATTGTATCCAGTTGCGGATACGAAGGCGGCATCATCGCACCGGGACTGGCAGTAATGACCAAGTACCTCCACGAGCAAACTGCCCTACTTCCCGAACTCAAAACAGAAGACCTTCTGAATGTCGAAGGTGCGATTGGCAAATCCACCGTGCACGCAATGAAGCTCGGTATGGCCGTCGGGTTTTCGGGCATGATCGATGCCCTACTCGCCCGTGTTATTGCCGAGCTCGAATCACGCGGCGAAGCCAAACCTGTTGTGCTGTCCACTGGGGGCAGCATCGCCAATCTCACTAAAGACTGGGCCGAGAAAAGCGAATTCGTCGAGGATCTGACTCTTATGGGATTGGGAGTCGCATTTGAGCGAAGCCAAAGGTAAGGCGAGTCGGGCTCCGTCCCGGCACCACCCTTACAGAATTCATCGATTAATAAAGGTCGGGACGTCTGCCCCTCCAGATTCACATAGCACTCCGGTGTAAGCCGTGGGGTGCAAATCGCATAAAAATTAGATCTTGTTCGCCAGTATTGGCAATACGCTGCCGAACCTCAGCTGGAATCCACGCCACACTTGCAGCTAATTTAGTCAACGAAAGCGCGCACTCGGTAGAAGCACTCCGTATCTGAGCTAGTGATCGCTTCGGTTGCCGTTAAGGTTTGCCAGTAACGTGTCGTGCTTTGCCGGTCAATGACGCCCCATGGCTCAGTGCTTTGCAGGTTGTCGGTGGCTTCGATTTGATAGTCGTAGCCTGAGATTGCGGGATAGCTGATCGCGACACTTGACGCGGGAGTCACCGAAATGGATGCCTGTGGCTCCTTATCCAGATAGGCAAGTTCGTTGGGCGCATCATTAACATCCAAGAGGAAGCAAATTATATCGATGCAAGCCACGCGTCCATAGTAATGGCTTCGTCGATGCGTTTGCGATAGGGTCTTGATAAACCGCAAACGAAAACCCAATTGGGAAGTCTAAAATCTCCTGCAGAAAGATCTGTTCGTTTTGACCGTTGAGATACCCAAATACTGTAGGTGGCACACCTTCAAAAAGTAATTTCTCATATACATCGAAGAATAAAGCGCTCGACATGTGTGCATTGTAGGGCGTCGTCTTGCAGTAGATGGCGCAGTAAATGGTTGGTATCAAAGGCAACCATCACTGCTTCGGTGCGTATTTAGCCGCAAGTTCTGCAACCATTGCGGCCTTCTCTTCGACTCTGGTAAAATGTTTTGATTCGACGCCAGAAACTGCTTCGCGCAACCCGCCGAGGAACCAGATGCCCCCATTTTTTGAATGCTCACCGTGTGATCGTCTTCCACAGAAAATTCAATTCAATCACCACTCTGGGTCGATAATTGGTCACGCACCGCCTTCGGCAACGTGATCTGCCCTTCGTTGTGACTTTTGCCTGCATCGCACCCATTCCTTACATTTACGTATGTTTAGTAAGGAGTTAAGCTCGCTGGAGAGCATGGCTCCGGTCGTGCCACGGATGGCTTTAGTGGAGCGCAGACCTCTGTGTCCGCATTGTTTGTGCGACGCCATCCACGACCATGTCGACAGGGAGGTCGACACTCCCTTTGTCACGCATTATAAAGATGTAGGGATGCAGAATGACTCAACTACTGCCACACACACTTAAAAAAACGCGCCCCCTTTTGAGAGACGCGTTTTGAAAACTTTTGGTTCGAATTACCTACGGCGGCCTTTGGCCAGCTTTTGGGCGATGAGATAGCGCACGCTGGTTTCGAGACGCTCGACTTCAGCGGGATCGGTGCCTTCGGCTTCTGCCTTGCGAAGCGCTTCTTCCGCGCGGGCTTGTGCGGACTCAACCTCGGAGAGGTCGATTTCTGCGACGTCGATCGCGGCTTCAGTGAGCACGGAGATAGTGTTGCCGAGAACCTTGGCGAAGCCGTGGTCGACTGCGATGAATTCTGTGCCGCCGTCTTTGATGACCTTGAGCTCGCCGGCGACGATCTTCGTCACCATTGGGATGTGGCCTGTCAAAATACCCGCTTCACCCGACTCGGTCGGCAATACAACCTGAGTTGCCTCAGTGCTGAGGACCTTTTCGTCAGGCGTAATAATTTCGAGTGTAATCATTTTAAAAGAAGTAAGGATTCAGAAGACAGGAGTCAGAATAGGCGGTGATTTTTCAATCAGTAATTATTCATTATCCATCAGCCATTAAACGCTTCGCGTTTTAGCCCTTCTTGTTAGCTTCGATGGCCATGTCGATGCCGCCCTTCATGTAGAGGTCGTTCTCGGCTAGGTCATCACACTCACCATTAAGGATCATTTGGAAACCCTTGATGGTGTCTGCTGTGGAAACGTATTCACCAGGTGTGCCGGTGAAGATTTCCGCAACGTGGAATGGCTGTGAAAGGAACTTTTGAACCTTACGTGCACGGTAGACAGTTTGCTTATCTTCTGGAGACAGCTCGTCGAGACCAAGAATCGCGATGATGTCTTGTAGGTCCTTGTAGCGTTGGAGCACGTTTTGAACACCGCGAGCGCACTTGTAGTGCTCTTCACCGACGATCGCGGGATCGAGCGCGTTGGAGATCGAAGCGAGAGGATCCACCGCAGGGTAGATACCAAGCTCGGCGATCGAACGCTCAAGAACGATTGTGGAGTCAAGGTGAGCGAAGGTGTTGGCTGGCGCAGGGTCAGTCAAGTCATCGGCTGGAACGTAAACTGCTTGGAAAGAGGTAATGGAACCCTTCTTAGTGGAGGTAATACGCTCCTGAAGGTTACCCATTTCTTGAGAAAGTGTTGGCTGGTAACCCACCGCAGATGGTGAACGACCGAGAAGCGCAGACACCTCAGCACCCGCTTGTGAGAAACGGAAGATGTTATCCACGAAGAGTAGCACGTCTTGGTTCTTTTCGTCACGGAAGTATTCAGCCATTGTCAGACCGGAAAGCGCAACACGCATACGAGCACCGGGGGGCTCATTCATCTGACCGTAGACCAGAGCCACTTTGGAATTACCAATGTTTTCTTGGTCGATTACGCCTGCGTCGGACATTTCGTGGTAAAGGTCATTACCCTCACGAGAGCGCTCACCCACACCAGCGAATACGGAGTAACCACCGTGTGCTTTAGCGATGTTGTTGATCAGCTCCATGATGACAACGGTCTTACCAACACCCGCACCACCGAACGCGCCAACTTTACCACCCTTTGTGAAGGGACAGATAAGGTCGATCACCTTAATACCGGTCTCGAGGATCTCGGCTTCGGTTGCTTGATCGATTAGTGCTGGCGGCTGACGGTGGATCGCACGACGCTCGTCAGTTGCGACGGGACCCTTTTCGTCAACAGTGTCACCTGTGACGTTGAAGATACGTCCGAGAACTGCTTCGCCGACTGGAACAGAGATTGGAGCACCTGTGCCGACGACGTCCATACCGCGGACAAGTCCGTCTGTGGATGTCATCGCAACAGCGCGAACCAGACCTTCACCGAGGTGCTGTTGCACTTCGAGTGTGAGGCTCTTTTCAGTGCCGTCTACTGTGTAGGCGATTGTGATGGCGTCGTAAATTTCGGGCACGCTATCTTGTGGGAAAGCGGCGTCGACGACGGCGCCGATGACTTGGACGATTTTACCGTTTTTGCTCATGATTAAAAAGTAGTTAGAATCTAGAAGTTTGAAGTTAGGAGATGTGTGGAGGATTTGTGAGTAGATCTTATTCTATCTTCTAACGCCTACCTTCTATCTCCTTTCAGATTAATTAGCGGCAGCAGAGGCAGCGATCTCGAGGATTTCCTGAGTAATCGCAGCTTGGCGAGCCTTGTTGTAGTCGAGAGTGAGGTCGTCAACGAGTGTCGACGCGTTATCGGTAGCAGCCTTCATCGCCACCATACGTGCGCAGTATTCTGCGGCGCGGCTTTCGAGAAGGAGTTGGTGGATGATGACCTTTACGTAAAGCTCAGGCAGTGCATCAAGAACGGCTTCTGCGGATGGTTCGAAAACCATTTCGCGAGTGTCGCTACGTGCTTCAAGTGATGGTAGGTCAGCAACACGCTTTTTGAGCTGATCCAAAACTTCGCGTAGATCAACGATCGGAAGGAGTGACTGAATCACTGGCTCTTGCACGAGAACGTTAACGAAGCTCGGGTATGCAATCTCGATGGTGTCGACTTCGCCATTCTTGTAAGCATCGATCAGAAGCTTCAGCATGGGGCGAAGCTCGGAGAAAGAGGCTTTATCAGAGACGGTAAAGTCTGCAATCAAGGTGCGCTGTGAGCGAGAGATGAACTGTGTCGCCTTGCGGCCGACGGTAACGAATTTTGCATCTCCTTTGACCTCTTCAACCACCTTACGGAAAAGGTTTGTGTTGAGTGCGCCGCAAAGGCCCTTGTCAGTGGAGAGAATCAGAATGCCTCGTGTCTTCACTTCGCGCTTCTCAAAGAAGGGATGCGAAATGCTGGCACCGGACAGATCGAGCTTTTCACCGACTGTATCAAGCAAGTCAGCAAGGAGCAGCGCGTAGGGACGGCCCGCAACTGCGGCGTCCTGAGCTCGCTTCATCTTGGAAGATGAAACCAACTGCATCGCACGCGTGATCTGTCGGGTGTTTTTAACCGACTTGATACGGCGGCGGATGTCGCGGAGATTAGCCATTTTATTTCAATTAAGAATTAAAAATTACGAATGAGGAATCTGCGGTTATGCAGAGAAGCCAGCTTTCCACTCTTCGAGTGAAGACTTGAGCGCTGCCTCGGACTCGTCGCTGATTGCTTTGTCAGCACGGATGTCATCCATGACCTTGGAGCCACGTGTTTCGAGGAACTCACGAAGGCTAGAAGTTGCTTCAACAATTTTTGTGACTGCGATCGCATCGAAGAAACCGTTCTGCACTGCGTAGATCAACGAAGACTGAACTTCGACTGGGATTGGGTTGAAAGCAGTTTGTTTGAAGAGCTCAACCACACGTGCACCACGCTCAAGCTGAGCCTTCGTCTTTGCGTCGAGGTCGGAACCGAACTGAGCGAACGCTGCAAGCTCACGGAACTGAGCGAGTTGAAGCTTCACCTTCCCGGCAACCTTCTTAATCGCCTTGATCTGCGCCGCAGAACCCACACGGGAAACGGAAAGACCAACCGATACCGCTGGGCGGATACCTTGATTGAACAAGTCTGTTTCGAGGAAGACCTGACCGTCAGTAATGGAGATCACGTTGGTTGGAATGTAAGCGGAAACGTCACCGGCTTGAGTTTCAATGATCGGAAGCGCTGTAAGCGAACCACCACCATTGTCCTCATTCACACGAGCGGAACGCTCAAGAAGGCGTGAATGGAGGTAGAAGACGTCACCAGGATACGCTTCACGACCGGATGGGCGCTTGAGAACCAAGGAAATTTGACGATACGCAACCGCTTGCTTGGAAAGGTCATCATATACGATGAGCGCGTCCATGCCGTTGTTCATGAAGAACTCACCCATAGATGCACCGGAGAATGGCGCGATGTATTGGTTGGCAGGATTGTCTCCAGCAGATGCAGAAACGATGATTGTATATTCCATCGCGCCAGCCTTCTCGAGAACAGCTATGGTGCGAGCGATATTGGAATTCTTCTGACCAACTGCGACGTAGATGGAGTAAACTGGGCGGAAGTCTTCAGGGAAGCTGCCGTCTTCGTTACGATGCTGGTTGTTGATCTTCGCTTGGTTGATGATGGTATCAATCGCGATAGTTGTCTTACCAGTCGAGCGGTCACCAATGATGAGCTCACGTTGGCCACGACCGATTGGAATCATCGAGTCGATGGACATGATACCTGTTTGCATCGGCTGGTCCACCGACTTACGTGGGATAATGCCGGGAGCGATTTGGTCGACAGGATATGTCTCTGCGGAATCAATTGAGCCCTTGCCATCAATTGGGTTACCGATCGCGTCCACCACACGGCCAAGAAGACCCATGCCGACAGGAACGGAAAGTAGTTTACCAGTAGTGGAGGCTTCGTCGCCTTCCTTCAACTTGGAATAGTCACCCAAGATAACACAACCGACTTCGTCTTCTTCAAGATTCAAGGCGATGCCAAAAACGCCCTGACCGAAATCGATCATTTCGTTATACATCGCGCCGGACAAGCCTTCGAGCTTGGCGACACCGTCTGCGATGGCGACGATTGTGCCTGTGTTGGATTTGACTGCGCCAGCCTCAAAGCTAGCGATTTCTTTTTCGATTTGTTCGACTATAGAGCTCATTATAAGAAGAGAGAAGTTAGTAGAAAAGTGTTAGAGGGTGTGTCGATTAGTGGACGTTTTCGGCGAGGCGCTGGAGGCGACCGGCGACGGACGCATCATACACATCGTCGCCGACGCGCACACGCACACCAGCAATGAGAGAAGTATCTTGAGTAGTGACCGCGCTGATTGGGCGACCGTAAATTTTTGTGTAATTCGCTTCGATTTCTTTCAGCGCAGCAGCACTCAAGGCACCGGGTGTGGCCACCACAGCAGTTTGAAGTGCCACTTCGCGGCGAAGATAACCGAGGAACGACTTAAGCACAGTCAGATGATGGCGGTGCTTCGCTTGCTTGAGACCAGCGAGGACTTCGCTGACTTTAGCTTCTGTAACGACACCGTTGTCCTTCGAAAGCTCGACGAGCTTCTTAGCCAACTGGGTGATCTTTTTATCGCGTTTCATCTGTTAGAAATTCTATGGCTTAGTTGTTTGCCAACTCTTTAGCAGCCGATTCAGAGAAAGTGGACTTCTCAGCATCAGAAAGATCGCGAGAAAGCACCTTGGAAGAAGTTGCGACCACTAGACGTGCCACTTCTTGGCGAACATCGGAAAGCATCTTTTTGCGCTCTTGCTCTGTTGCTTCAGTCGCCTTGCGGATGATCGCTTCAGCTTGAGCAGCCGCTTCTTGAGTCTTTTTCTCGATCATCTCCTTTGATTGCTCGCGGGATTCGGTGAGGATGCGCTGCGCGTCTGCAGCCGCTTCTTTGATCTTTTCGTCGCGCTCACGTGTAGCTGCAGCGAGTTGAGCCTTCATTTCTTCAGCATACTGAAGACCGTCAGCGATCTTTTGTTGGCGCTCGTCAAGCGTCGCAGCGATTGGCTTAACGGCAAATTTGTAGAGCACGATGGCAACGAGGACGAAATTAATCATCTGCGCGATTAGAGTCGGCCATGTAACACCAAACTTTTCGGTGATCATCGTCAGCTTGTTTCCTTCAGCGTGTGCAGCGTCTTCAGCGTGTGCAAGGGCCTCACCAGCGTGGGCGGCTGCATCGTGCGCATCTTCAGCGGCAATCAAGCCGAGTGGTAGAGAGAGTGCGATTAGCAGAGTGATGAAAAGTGCCTTCATTATAGAGGAGAGTGTTTGGAAAAAGAGTCAGAAAGAGTCGGCGCCCCGAAGGACGCCGACATAGACTGGATAACCAGATTAGCCAAGGAAGATGGCGAAGAAGACAATCGCTTCGGCGAAAGCCATAGCGATAATCGACTGAACAAGCACCTTAGTAGCTGCTTCTGGGTTACGACCAACAGACTCACACGCCTTAAGACCGATGAGGCCAATGCCAACAGGAACCGCAAGGGCTGCTGCTGCTACGTGAATCTTACCTGTTACGCCTTCTGAGACGGCTTGTGCGATGATATCGAACATAATGTTTATTCGTTGAGTTTTGTATTAGTTGTATTCTGTGTCGTCCACGATTTGCTACATGGTCCCGAACACGGAAAGGATATAAAATTTAATGTGCTTCTTCGTCGTGGTTGGTCATGAGGCCTATGTAGATGGCAACAAGGAGCGTGAAGATGAGTGCTTGAACCACACCGACTAAGACTTCGTAGAAGTAGAAAGGAACGGGAATCAAGTATGGTGCCATTCCTGTCATACTTGTGAGCAAGTTTTCACCGCCGAAGACGTTACCATACAAACGGAAAGAGAGAGAGACTGGGCGGAACGCGATGGAGACAACCTCAATCACACCGACCATCAAAAAGATCGGGATGAGCATCAGATAGACAGGTGTCGGTGTTTCCTTTTTATCGGCCTTATTTCCAAAGAGTTCCCAGATGAAAAATTTAGGTCCAGCGACCTTTAAGCTGATGATCAGCCATGCTGCCATCGCGACCAAAGCCATACCGAGTGTCGCATTGAGGTCTGAATTCGCCGGGCGCATCCAATATTTCAAGTGACCATGGTCATCAACATGTCCAAACACACCCACACCTGGAATCAAACCACTCCAATTATGAATCAGGATGAACAAAAACAAACCAATCAGGAGAGGAAACGTCATCGGAAATGCCTTCTTACCCACAATCGGCTCAAGCAAACCACGTAGGCCGTCGATCAAGTTCTCAACGACTGCCTGACCCTTGCCTGGGATGAGCTTTGGAGTGCCGAC
>Ga0209555_10001985_pt1 | contig 14893 bp, 17 predicted proteins | sample SaaInl85LU_5_DNA_FD_184643 | JGI IMG/M metagenome (GOLD analysis project Ga0209555, IMG submission 184643) | Marine microbial communities from expanding oxygen minimum zones in the Saanich Inlet - ESP_85LU_5_DNA (SPAdes) (version 2) | ecosystem: Environmental > Aquatic > Marine > Intertidal... | reverse complement strand
GTAAGACAATTACCAGAATAACACTTGCTACTTTGTATAGGAATCTAATCATTTCGGATCCTCGCTATTTGGTTTTGGCTTTCGCTTAAATGGTTTTTTCTTACGTTTTGGCTGATCTCCTTCAGCGCTAGGCGAAGGTTGATTAGCAGGTTTTGTATTTTCTGCAGTTGGCGTATTGGCCGTTTTATTAGCTTGATCTCCATCACCTTTTTTGTGTGGAGGTCTATTTTTTGCACGGTTTGGGCGCTTCTTTTTTGGACGATCACCAACGGGAGTTTCATTTTTATTTCTTTGTGGCTGATTTTTGGCAGCTTCCGCATTTGGCTTGTTTCCAGAAGGTTTCTTTTTGCGCTTTTTCTTCGCTTGCTTTTGTCGATCAAATCGAGTTAAATCGTCCTGACCAACTACATTTGCATAATCTGGAGAAGCTACTTCTATCACTAAGTTTTCTAAATCAATCAGTTCTTTTGGTGATTTCCCTTCAGCATTCATTGCCATTATTTCAGTTACCCGATCTAATGGTAATTCTATAAATTTCCCAGGCTCATCAAAATAAGAATACCACATTTTATTACCAAAAATGTCCATTTTCTGATAAAATGCATCTCCTTTGGCTGTCTTTAGCTTCTTTTTAATATCTGGAAAACCTTTTAATTCATCCATATAGGTATCCAATTCAAAATTTAAGCAACACTTAAGCTTTCCACATTGCCCTGCTAATTTCATTGGATTTAGTGATAGCTGCTGATAACGAGCCGCTGAGGTAGAAACCGACCTAAAATCTGTAAGCCAAGTAGAGCAGCAAAGTTCCCGTCCACATGAGCCAATTCCACCTAATCTTCCGGCCTCTTGGCGCATTCCTATTTGACGCATTTCAATACGTACTTTGAAAGATTCTGCTAGCTTTTTAATGAGTTCTCTAAAGTCAACTCTTTCTTCAGCTGTATAATAAAATACCGCTTTTGATAAGTCGCCCTGAAATTCTATATCGCTAATTTTCATAGAAAGGCCTAAGTCAATCGCTAATCTTCTTGCTATTGGCATACCTTCAGTTTCTCGCCGCTGGCCTTCTTTCCATTTTTCTATATCATTTTCCTTGGCTTTACGATAGACTTTTTTTACTTCGTCTGCTTTGCCAAAGTTTTTCTTCTTTTGCATTTGAACTCTCACCAACTCGCCGGTTAAAGAAACCATACCAATATCATGGCCTGGTGAAGCTTCTACAGCTATCACATCACCAACATAAAGGGTTAAATTTTCGTGATTTTTAAAGAATTCTTTTCGGCCGTTTTTAAATCGAACCTCCACCATATCGAATGGAGTTTGGTTGTTGGGCAATTCCATATTCCCCAACCAGTTAAAAACGTTTAATTTATTACATCCACCTGAACTACAGGTTCCATTATTTTTACATCCCCTTGGAGTTCCATCATCTCCACCAGTAGAACAACTTCCACATCCCATATCTCTTTTATATTTATATCTAGTGCCCTAAAATTAGGGTCGAATAATTATTACAATCTCACAAATTTACATTTTTGGTTCTTAATAGTTTCGTGACTCTGGTAGAAAGGTGGAAAAATACTAATTTGGGGTTGGCATTTCGAGCAATATGATAGTGCGCATCGTTAAATAAATCAATCATTTGTAGTACATTATTAGTATGTACAAAGGGTGCAAATTTGGTTAAAAATTGAGCCTCTCCAGGGCTTAATCTTAATAAGCTATCATCGGCATAATTGCTGATAATACTCTCACGAAGCAGGCGCAAACAGTATTCTATAAAGTTTTTTCGGTATTCTCTGCCGTAATCTTTTCCACTAATAATTTCTATCCAATCCATTAAAGGAGGTAACTTTCCTGCGAAACACATCCGCATCCAATTTTTGAATAATTCAAAATAATCAGATTCTCCGCCTTGTTTTGCTAACCGAACTGCTGCATTATAATCCCCATTACTAAACGCTGCCACTTGAGCCGATTTTTCGCTACCCAATTGATACTTTTCATCTAAGAAGTTTGCCAACGACGTTTGATCAATAGGGTTAAACTTAATTTGTTGAGTTCGTGAAAGTATTGTTTTCAGGAGCACTTCAGCATCATCAGTTAAAAGAATAATTAGCGTATTGTCTGATGGCTCTTCTATAAATTTTAAGAGCTTGTTCGATGCATCAACGTTTAGTTTTTCGGCATGCCACATAATCACTACCTTGTACTTGGCTTCAAATCTTTTATAAATAATCGATTTTAAAACTTCTGCACTTTCTCCAACAGGAATGGCGCCTTGTTTATTTTCAATTTCTAGTTTCTTGAACCATTCATCATACTCAAGGTAAGGGTTTTCTATTATAGCTGATCTCCATTCTGCTATAAAATCTTTTGCTACCCATTTTCTTTTGGAGTCCTTATTGGCTACAGGGTAAGAAAAAGTAAGGTCAGGATGGGCCAATTTTTCATATTTCACGCACGAGCTACAAGTACCACAACTGTCTGTTTCGGTTGGTTGTAAGCAGTTGATATATTGCGCATAAGCAATTGCCATAGCCAAATTGCCAGAACCTTCATGCCCTACAAATAGCTGAGCGTGACTAATTCTGCCAGCTTTACTACTTTCAATTAATCGTTTTTTAATTTCTTCCTGACCGATGATGTTCTTAAACTGCATACTTCTTTAAATCTTGTTCAAAAATAACCAATGCTCCTTTCATTTTATAAGTGATGGAATAAAACTATGGACATTTCTTTTTGAAAAGTTACTTTTGTGTCCGTAAAGAAAGGATATAAACCAATTAACACGATGAAGACACTAGACAATTATAATTTCAAAGGGAAAAAAGTATTGGTACGCGTAGATTTTAATGTTCCGTTAAATGATTCGTTTACTATTACAGATTTCACGCGTATTGATGCTGCTATTCCTACCATTAAGCAAATTATAGCAGACGGAGGATTGCCTATTCTATTATCGCATTTAGGACGTCCAAAAGGAGCTTATGCAGAAAAGTACAGTCTTAAGCATTTGGTTGAAGGGTTATCTAAACGGTTAGAATTAACCGTGAAGTTTGGCGAAGATTGCATTGGTGAAAAAGCGGTTTCCGCTATTTCCGATTTGAAAACAGGTGAGGTATTGTTGTTAGAAAATTTACGATTCTACAAAGAAGAAACAGATGGAGATATCGATTTTGCGAGAAAACTAGCTCAATTGGGCGATGTTTATGTAAACGATGCCTTTGGAACTGCTCATAGAGCGCATGCATCTACCGCTATTATTGCTCAATTTTTCCCGAATGATAAATTATTTGGCCGTGTAATCGAGCAAGAGCTCAAAGCAGTAGAAAAAGCACTTTCTTCTGATGATCGACCAATCACAGCGATTATGGGCGGTGCTAAGGTTTCTGATAAAATATTATTAATTGAGCAAATGCTTGATAAAGTTGATAATTTGCTGATTGGTGGAGGAATGGCTTATACGTTCTTCAAAGCTTTAGGTGGCCAAATTGGAGATTCATTAGTGGAGTTGGATAAAATAAATTTAGCTCAAACGATTTTAAATCTAGCCGCTGAGAAAAATGTAAATGTTCAATTACCTGTTGATTCTATAGCTGCCAAAGGATTCTCTAATACAGCTGAACGTGCCATTGTTGATAATATGGAAATTAAAGATGGTTTTATGGGTTTAGATATTGGCCCAAAAGCTACAGAGGAGTTTGCAACTATCATTAAAAGATCAAAAGTGATTATTTGGAATGGACCAATGGGTGTTTTTGAAATGTCCAACTTTGAGAAAGGAACAAAAGGAGTGGCTGTGGCTGTAGCCGAATCGACTAAGAATGGTGCTTTTTCATTGATTGGTGGCGGAGATTCTGCTGCGGCAATTAACAAGTTTGGATTTAATACCCAAGTGAGCTATATCTCTACCGGAGGTGGTGCATTATTAGAATACATGGAAGGGAAAGTATTGCCTGGAATTAAGGCAATACAAGACTAGAATCTTGAAATAGTTCTGGAAGACTGTTTTTGAAATCTAGATCTTTTAGCATCGGAAGAATCTTTGGTGGAGCTGATACAATCGGTTCATAAACCAAAGATTCTTTTTTTATGTCATTAGGAACAATCTCAAAAGTACCATCGATTAGACTGCTTGCATATAAGAGAGTGCCTACAATTAATCCCACTTTTAGAAAAGAAAAAAGAGCCCCTGCTAATCGGTTTACTAAACCCAATGCGGCTAATTTTATAATGCGTTCAAGTGCTCTGGCTAAGAAATGAATAGCGATTACAACGAGTAGAAAAGTGACAATAAATGAAACCAACGGAAGCACATTAGAGCTTAGCGTAAAGTATTGGATCAAGTATTCCCCGGTTACAGAAGAGAATTTATAGGCTGCCCAAATACCAATCATTAAAGAAATTAGAGACGCTATTTCTAAGATGAGCCCCTTCCGAAATCCTTTATATAATGCCCACGCTAATGGAATACAAATAATAATATCCAGATAATTCATAATCTGGTGCTAAACTATTAATTAATTTTGCAATCTATGGAAGAAACGTTTGAAAAAAAGTGGGAGAAGGTGACATCGGTTGTTGAAAACCGGTTTGGAGAGGATGTAGATATGCAGAGTTTACTTTTTTTGATTGGTGTTCAAGAGCTGGGTCATGGATACAAAAAGTTTACTAAGGACCAAAAGTTAGATGTTATTCACGTAGCAGTTTGTACACTTTTAAGCAAGTACGGATATTATACGTTTACTGGAATCGATAAAGACGAATGGCCACATTGGGAAGCCACTGAAAAATTACCCTTTTTAAAGGCAGGACAGCAAACTCAAATGATGAAACAAGCAATAGTTGACTATTTTGAGGATAACCAGTTAATTCGTTAATATTAAGGTTCTTCTGACAAAATTCTCCTTTGATTTTTGCCTTTTCTCTTCAATTTTTATGGTTTCCATTGCAAATTGAGTGGTATCTCCATTGGCATTAATTCTGAAGGCGGCTACATCAACAATCACCGTGTTGATAAACTTTTTGCGGAAAACTCCTACTGCATCTGTTCTTCCTGAATCTATTACGATTGGATCTAAAAAAGCGCTCTCTAATTCACTAACGAAAATGGCTACTCTCATATTTTTTAATGGTTGACCTAATTCGTCCTTAACGGTTAGAATCAACTCTGGTTGAACTTCCTTTTTACAAGAGGATAATGAAAGGGCAATACCTATGGTAAATAGAGTTAGTCCGAATATATTTTTAATAACTTTGTTCATCTTTTAAAATCGCTGATTATAAACACAAATATAAAGATATCACCATTGAATAAACACATAATATTTTTATTCCTTTTTATTGGAAGCTTTTTGATGGAATTAACCGCTCAAAATAAGGTGCTTATACAGACAACGGATGGCAATATTATTGTGAAATTATACGATGAAACGCCACAACATACGCAGAGTTTTCTCCGCCTAGTAGCTAAATCATATTATGATAGCACACTTTTTCATCGGGTTATCAAGGATTTTATGATTCAAGGCGGTGATCCTGAATCCCGAACTGCGTCGATGCAAAAAGTTTTTTCTGATGGGGGCCCTGGATATTCTATACCGGCTGAGATAGACGAAAAGTATATTCATAAGAAAGGAGCCCTTGCCGCTGCAAGACAGGCAGATCAATACAATTCTTCTAAGAAAAGTAATGGTTCTCAGTTTTATATCATTCAAGGTCGAAAATACCCAAGAGCATATTTGCCTAAAATTAAGAATGATAAAAAAGTAGAATACACGGAGGAGCAAAAAAAAATCTATGAAACCATCGGTGGGGCACCTCATTTAGATGGTGGATATACTATCTTTGGCGAAGTAATAGCTGGTTTAGACGTAGTAGATCGAATTGCGAATGCCGAGACTAACGGAAAGGATCGACCTAAAGTAAATATCCGAATTACACGAATGAAAGTTTTAAACGATTAAGATGCTGAATAAAGTACAGGAATTAAAAGCGGAAGTAGAAGCATTCAAAAGCACTTCTGCGCAAGAAATAGAAGCGTTTAGAATTAAAGTTCTTGGAAGCAAGGGCTTAATTAAGGCGCTTTTTGATGATTTTAAGTTGGTTCCAAATGAGCAAAAAAAGGCCTTTGGAAAGGAATTAAATGAGTTGAAGCAATTGGCTCAGCAAAAACTTGAAGAATTAAAGACATTGGCTGGAAGTTCAGCGAATATCAATCAAAATAAGGTATCAGAAGACTTATCAAAACCTGCAATTGAGAATGAGCTTGGCGCAAGGCATCCTTTATCGTTGATTAGAAATGAAATCATAGAAATATTTAAGCGAATTGGGTTTAATGTAAGTGAAGGTCCTGAAATAGAAGATGATTGGCATAACTTTTCTGCATTAAATTTTCCTGAAGAACATCCTGCAAGAGATATGCAGGATACATTTTTTGTGGAAAAGAATCCAGATATTGCACTTAGAACGCATACTTCGTCAGTACAAGTGAGGGTAATGGAGAACTCAAAGCCCCCAATTCGAACGATTAGTCCGGGAAGGGTTTACAGAAATGAGGCTATTTCTGCCAGAGCTCACTGCTTTTTTCATCAAGTAGAAGGTTTATATATTGATAAAAATGTATCATTTGCCGATTTAAAACAGACACTTCTTTATTTTGCTAAAGAAATGTTTGGAGAAGAGACTGAAATTCGATTACGACCATCTTATTTTCCTTTTACAGAGCCAAGTGCAGAAATGGATGTTTCTTGTACTATTTGTAAATCTAAAGGATGTAATGTTTGTAAATACACGGGTTATTTAGAAATATTGGGTTGCGGTATGGTAGATCCAAATGTATTGGAAAATGCTGGCATCGACAGTACCATCTACTCAGGATTTGCTTTTGGAATGGGAGTAGAGCGTATTGCGCAATTGAAATTTAATGTCAATGATTTAAGGCTTTATTCTGAGAATGATAAGCGCTTTTTGAGTCAGTTTTAACTGATAAGAAGTATAAATAAAAAAGGGAGATTGCCATAAGCGATCTCCCTTTTTTATTAAAGAACTTCATTTAGAATTTCCAATCGTATTGATCTAACTCTACTAAACAAACTTTTAATAAGTCTATACTTGCTCTAATATCATTTTTATCAGCCATTTCTATCACCTGGTGTATATGCCTAGTAGGAATAGAGACTGCGCCTGAAATAGCTCCTCCTGCATTCATACGTTGAATTCCAGAAGTGTCTGTGCCACCTGCTGGTAATATTTCTGGTTGCCATTTAATGGTGTACTTTTCAGCTAATCCTTTCATGTATTTTACCATTCTATAATCACAAATGGTAGAAGAGTCCATAATTTTTATGGCTGTTCCTTCGCCTAATTTAGTTACCATTTCTTCTGGTTTGGCTCCTGGCACATCATAAGCGATGGTGGTATCTAATCCGAAACCAAAATGAGGTTGAATATCTAAAGCGGAAACATTCGCTCCTCTAATACCTACTTCTTCTTGCACGGTGAATACTCCGTAAACATCAAAAGGAACTGCTTGATCTTTTAATTCTCTCAATGTTTCAATTAAAATAAATACAGAAACTCGGTTGTCGATTGATTTACAGTTTACGCAGTTTCCAAGCTCTTTTAATTCGCTGTAGCGCGTAATCGGATCACCGATAGTTACAATTTTTTCAACTTCCTCTTTATTCATTCCTAAATCAATAAAATAGTCCGTTATTTTTGCTCCCTTGGTGCGCTCCTCAGGCGACATAACGTGAATTGGCTTGCTGCCCATTACACCCATTACGTCTTGTTTTCCGTGTATAATTACCCGCTGTGAAGTCAATGTTTTTGGATCAAATCCACCTAATGGATGAAAACGAATAAATCCTTTATCATCAATGTGATTAACGATAAAACCAATTTCATCCATATGAGCACCAATCATCACTCTTTTGTCTGACTTACCACGTTTTATGGCGTACACATTTCCCATGTTATTGATGCTTACTTCATCGACTAAAGGGGTTATTTCTCTAATTACTAACTCTCTAATTCGCTGTTCAAATCCTGGAGCTCCTGCTATTTCACAAATTTCTTTAAGTAGTGCTGTGTTGATTGGCATATATTTATTTTTTTCAATTTTCTAAGGTAATAAATTCAGGAAGTTTTAATGCTTATTTCTTTTTAGAATTAGACTTCCTTGAAATAGAAAGCCCAATCGATTTATCTTCGAAAGGGCTTTCTTTGTTTATTCATATCGCGATTACAATAATTAATCTACAAAACTTAACTTAAGCATGTTTGATTGGCCTTTTTCAGAAATAGGCATACTTGCTAGATTGATTACTAAATCTTTTTCAGCGACATATCCATTCTTCTTTAACAAGTATTTGATATCAGCAATAGTATGGTCTGTACTCACAAATTTATCGTAGTAAAAACCTTTAACACCCCAAACTAAACTCAACGTATTTAGCAAAGAATGATTACCTGTAAAAGCAAAGGTCCCTGCTTTAGGTCTAAAGCTAGAAATCTTCATGGCAGTATATCCTGAGTGTGTCATCGTTACAATTGCTTTTGCATTTACTCTGGCTGCTAACCTGCCCGCATTAAAGCAAATAGAATCAGAAATAAATCGTTCATCATCAGGTAGTGTAGGAACTGTTTCCTGATGATAAATACTTTCAGATGTTTCCATTTGTTCAATAATCTTTACCATCGCCTCAATTACTTGCAATGGATATGCTCCTACAGAAGTTTCACCTGATAGCATTACTGCATCTGCGCCATCGAGCACGGCATTAGCAACATCATTTACTTCTGCTCTGGTTGGACTTATGTTTGTTATCATACTTTCCATCATTTGAGTAGCTATAATTACTGGCTTAGCAGCTACCAAACACCTTTTTACGATATCTTTTTGAACCAATGGTACTTCTTCCATAGGAATTTCTACTCCTAGGTCACCTCTAGCCACCATAATACCATCTGTTTTAGCAATGATATCTTCTATATCTGAAACAGCTTCTGGTTTTTCAATTTTAGCAATTACTCTTGAAGTTTTTCCTTTACTCTCTATGATATGTTTTAGTTCAATTATATCTCTCGCATTTCTAACGAATGATAAACCAATCCATTCTACATTGTTTTCAAGAGCAAAATCTAGATCTATTTTATCCTTTTCAGTTAATGAAGGTAGAGATACTTTAGTGTTTGGTAAGTTCACCCCTTTTTTAGAGGAAAGTGTTCCACTGTTTACAATTTTAGCAACTGCTTGGTCCTTTCCATTCGTTGAGACAATATTCATCGCTAGTTTTCCGTCGTCAACTAATATGCGTTCGCCAACTTTTACATCTCTTGGGAAGTCATTATAATTGATATAAACCTTGCTTGCGTTACCAATTATTTTCTCTGTAGTAAATGTGATTTCTGCTCCTGCAGTTATTTCTACAGATCCATTTTCTATTTCTCCTATCCTAATTTTTGGCCCTTGCAGGTCAGCAAGTATAGCAGTATGATACCCGTGCTCTTTATTTATTTCAGAAACTCGCTGTATTACCTTGAGATGGTCCTCATGGCTGCCATGAGAAAAGTTTATCCTACAAACATTTACACCCGCTTCAATAATTCCCTTTAACATCTTCTTAGAAGAAGTAGCAGGTCCGATGGTTGCAACTATTTTTGTTTTTTTTGTTGATTTCATAATTTTAAAATTAGACTAAAAGATTAAATTTCTTTTAGATTTTAATTCACTTACTTCAATTGAATATGCTTTCAATATAAGTTGTATTTTATTTATTGTATCTAGCAGCTCTTTCTCGTAAGTCGTTTCAATTTCTCCTTTAACGGCTAGAAAATAATCTGTATTTTTTTCCTCTCCAATTAATTTACCCGTACTACCTTTATTTGATACCAAATAATATTCTAGTGCACTTTCCTCATCAATAAAACTAAAGAATCCAAAATGACAGATTTCTCCTTTAATTTTAAGTACATAATCGTCTTCTCTAACCAGCTCGAATTTTAACTTTTTATTTAATTCAAATGCAAGTCGATAATCTTTTGAATGACAAAAGATGCCGATTAAGGTAAAATCAAAATTTTCTTCTAGTTCGAGTATTAGTTTTGGCATAAAATCAAGAAATTTCAACCAACAAAGTTAACGATACTGAACTTGTAATGATTTTAACTGTGTGAAATACATGTTAAATTTTAAAGCCTCTTTCAAAAAAGAGCTGTGCTGCTTGTTGTTCTGCTATTTTTTTTGAATTTCCTTTACCATCAATTATTCCAACTCCCTCTATTACAATTGTTGCAATGTAATAGTGGAATTGTTCATTCTCTACCTGTTGAATAGTAAAAGATAAGTTTTTCTTCGCTTTTTGCGCAGCTATTATAAGCTTGCTTTTGAAATCGCTTTCTAGCTCCACTAAGCTTTCTATATTTACGTGGTCTGCTATAATTTTTTCAACAACAAATTTCCTTGTAATCTCATATCCTTTATCCAAATAGATGGCACCAATTAGCGCCTCTAGGGCATTGCCAAAGACAGATTTTGCGTTGACTACACCCTCTGAAATTTCCAAAAATGTATCAAGGTCTAATTTTTTTGCTAAATCATTAAGAAATGCTCTGCTAACCATTCTTGAGCGCATTTTGGTTAAAAACCCTTCGCCTTTAAATGGAAACTTTAAGAAAAAATAATCGGCAACGATAGCATCTAAGATAGCATCGCCTAGAAACTCTAAGCGTTCATTAGAGTTTTTTACTCCTCTGATATCTTCTTCTGCTGCTGATTTATGCCTAAAAGCTTGCTCATATAGCTCAATGTTTCCTGGTATAAAACCTAGAATACGTTTGAGCGTTTTATGCTTACTTTTTTCAGAGAGAAAAAAATACTTAATTCCTGTGAATAAGCTCAATTAGCCATTAAATTTTTTGAAAATAGCTGAAGCATTATGACCTCCGAAACCAAATGTATTACTCAATGCTGCATTCACTGTTCTCTTTTGCGCTTTATTGAAGGTAAAATTCAATTTAGGATCAAATTCAGGATCATCCTCAAAATGGTTAATTGTAGGTGGGATAATGTCATTTTTAACTGCTAGGATAGATGCGATTGCTTCTATAGCACCGGCGGCACCTAACAAATGTCCTGTCATAGACTTCGTAGAGCTTATGTTCAAATTGTATGAATGATCTCCAAAAACCTGTTTGATTGCTTTTGATTCAGCTATATCACCAAGTGGTGTTGAGGTTCCATGAACATTAATGTAATCGATGTCCTCTGCAGTCATTTCAGCATCAGCGAGTGCATTTTTCATAACATTTAATGCACCCAACCCTTCAGGGTGAGGAGCAGTGATGTGATGTGCGTCGGCTGACATGCCGCTTCCAACTACTTCAGCATAAATTTTTGCACCACGCGCTAATGCATGATCTAATTCTTCTAAAATTAGAGCACCTGCACCTTCACCTAATACAAAGCCTTCTCTTCCAAGGTCAAATGGTCTTGAAGCAGTTTTAGGATCATCATTTCTAGTAGACAAAGCATGTAGGGCATTAAAACCACCCACGCCTGCTTCATTTACTGCTGCTTCAGAACCACCAGTTATAAATGCGTCAGCCATTCCTAAGCGGATATAGTTGTATGCATCAATAATTGCATTTGTGGATGAAGCACAAGCAGAAACTGTTGTGAAATTAGGCCCCCGGAAATTATATTTCATTGAAATATGTCCAGGGGCTATATCTGCTATCATTTTTGGAATGAAAAAAGGATTAAAACGAGGAGTTCCATCACCATTTCCGAACGCAATGCATTCATCTTGGAATGTTTTTAAACCACCAATTCCTGCGCCCCAAATTACACCAATTCGATCGGAATTCACTTTTTCTATATCCATTCCACTGTCTACTACTGCTTGGTCTGCAGCAACTAATGCATACTGTGCAAATAAATCTAGTTTGCGATGTTCTTTTCTGTCAAAGTGATTATTCGGGTCATAGTTTTTAACTTCACAAGCAAACTGAGTTTTAAACTTAGAAGCGTCAAACTGTTGTATAGGAGCTGCCCCACTAACTCCATTGATTAATGCTTCCCAATATTCTTGAACATTATTTCCAATGGGCGTAAGCGCTCCAAGGCCGGTAACTACTACTCGCTTTAATTTCATTCTAAAAGAAAAAATTATTTTGCGTTCTCTTCAATGTATTTAACTGCGTCACCTACGGTAGCAATTTTTTCTGCTTGATCGTCTGGAATTGCAATATTGAATTCTTTTTCGAATTCCATAATTAATTCTACAGTATCCAAAGAGTCAGCACCAAGGTCATTGGTAAAACTTGCTTCTGGTGTAACTTCGTTTTCATCAACACCTAATTTGTCAACGATAATTGCTTTTACTCTTGATGATGTATCTGCCATTGTTTTATATTTTTTATTGTTTTTACAAGCTGCAAAGAAAAAAGTAATTCAGCCAATATCAAAATTTTTTTTGCTATTTTCAGGTGTAATATACAACTATTTCATCTAAATGCTTTCTTTCTAACACCGGAACTTTAGCCTCATCAAGCGGGTACCCTACGGGAATCAGTAAATACGGCTTTTCATTTATTGGCCTTTTTAATACTTCTGATAAAAAGTTTAGTGGGCTAGGAGTATGTGTTAATGTAACAAGCCCTGCCTTGTGGATTGCTGAAATTAAAAGACCTATTGCAATTCCAACTGACTCATTTACATAGTAATGTTTTTCTTTTCGATTGTTTTTTAGTCCATAACTTTGTTTAAATACAACGATTAGATATGGCGCTGTTTCTAAGAAGGGTTTTTGCCAGTTAGTATCAAATTTCGCCAAATCCGCTAGCCAATTGTCACCCATCCGCCCGTTATAGTTTTCATATTCTTCTTTTTCTGCTGCTATTCTTATTTTCTTTTTAATTTCAATATTACTTACCACACAAAATGTCCATGGCTGTTTATGTGCTCCCGAGGGGGCAGTTGAAGCTGTTTTGATAATGTTTTCAATTACCTCTATCGGTACCTCCTTGTTTGAAAAATCTCTTACTGATCTCCTCGTATTCATTTCTTCATAGAATAGTGTGGAGTTATTAATCAGTTGCTCATTTGAGGGTGCACTGTATTGGTAGGGTTCAAATTGATGATTGTTTTCCATTGTATGAAATTAATAATTATTAGTCTGAATCGGGTGCTTAAACTACTATTTACTCTTATTTTTGTATCAAAAAAAAATGCCTACGATTGCGATTTTTGCCTCAGGTAGCGGTTCTAATGCGGAGCAGCTAATTAAGTACTTTTTAGACTCAACTGTTAATGTTGGCATGGTAGTGACGAATAAAAGCAATGCAGGGGTTGTTAAAAAAGCAAAGGCCTTAGGTGTGGAGGTAAAGTGTTTTTCTACAGCACAGTTTATGGAACCTAAGGGTATCATTGATTTGCTAAAGTCGCGTAAAATTGATTTGATTGTTTTAGCTGGATTTTTACTTAAAATAAATGCCGAATTTATAGATGCCTTTCCTGAAAGAATTATCAACCTGCATCCTTCATTACTACCTAAATACGGTGGTAAAGGAATGTACGGCAGATATGTGCATGAGGCGGTATTGGCTAATCAGGAAAAACGAAGTGGAATATCTATTCACCTAGTTAACGAAAAGTTTGATGAAGGCAGATTGTTGGAGCAACATGCAGTTGAATTAGTTGCTTCTGATAACCTTGCCTCTCTCACTAGCAAAGTACAATTGTTAGAACACCAGTTTTTCCCAAAAGCTATAGAAAGTTATCTTATTTCCCTAAAACTGTTAAATAATTACCATTCATAAAATAATTATTCGCCTCGTTTGGGAGGTTTCTTATTTTTACCATCTATGAAGATTAAATACGAAAGTCATTCAAAACAGTTAAGGTATGACATTGCCTATCTAAAAATGGCCAAAGAGTGGGGGTCACTTTCTCATTGCAGCAGGAAACAAGTCGGAGCATTAATCGTTAAAGACAGTATGATTATTTCTGATGGTTATAATGGTACGCCAACTGGATTTGATAATTGTTGCGAGGATGAGCATGGAGAAACCCACTGGTATGTTCTTCATGCTGAAGCTAATGCCATTCTCAAAGTAGCTAAATCAGCCAATGATTGCAGAGATGCGACATTATATATAACACTATCCCCCTGTAAAGATTGTGCAAAACTAGTACTTCAGGCTGGTATTACACGTGTGGTTTTTCAGAACGCCTATAAAGACGATAGAGGGATACACTTTTTAAAGCAAGCAGGTGTAGAAACTATACAAATCAATGAACTAGATGAATAATAACTATAAAAGAATACTTCTTTTTTTACCGATTATTTTAGCAGTGGTATTAGCCGGAGGTATATTCATTGGGAAACAGATGGCACCTGTTGGTTTGGTAGACTTGTCTGCAAAAAGAGGGTTAGATGTATTTTCAAAGTTAAATCAGGTAATGCGTTACATAGAAGAAGATTATGTAGATACGGTTAATTTAGAAAAAATATCTGAATCGGCTATAAAGGAGTTATTACAATCGTTAGACCCTCATTCTTATTACATTCCTGTTGAGGATTACAATGCTGTAAACGATCCCTTGGAAGGTAATTTTGATGGAATAGGTGTAGAGTTTAGGATAACAGACGATACCATCATGATTGTAAATCCTCTTGGAGGAGGACCTTCTGAAAAGTTGGGTATAATGGCTGGCGACCGCATTATTAAAGTCGATACTACTGTAGTTGCGGGGGTGGGTGTTGATAATCAAATGGTAATGAAATTATTGAAGGGGCCTAAAGGGACGAAGGTAAATGTAGGAGTACTGAGGCCTGGAAATAAAAATGTTATCGATTTTACAATTACTAGAGATGAAATA
>Ga0209555_10001982_pt1 | contig 14907 bp, 13 predicted proteins | sample SaaInl85LU_5_DNA_FD_184643 | JGI IMG/M metagenome (GOLD analysis project Ga0209555, IMG submission 184643) | Marine microbial communities from expanding oxygen minimum zones in the Saanich Inlet - ESP_85LU_5_DNA (SPAdes) (version 2) | ecosystem: Environmental > Aquatic > Marine > Intertidal... | reverse complement strand
GGCCTTAGCTAAGAGTTGTTGGTGTGTTCCGGTTTCGATTAGCTCGCCGTGCTCCATTACAAGTATCTGATCTGCATCAACAATCGTAGAGAGTCTGTGAGCGATTACGAGGCTGGTGTGGTTGCGAGCGAGTGTCTCGAACGCAGCAAGAATGGACTTTTCTGTTGCGCTATCGAGGGCCGAAGTTGCCTCGTCAAACAGGAGGATTGGTGGACGTTTCAGTAATACCCGCGCAATCGCGATACGTTGCTTTTCACCACCTGAGACTTTCAGTCCGCGTTCGCCTACTTTGGTTTCGGTGCCTTCGGGTAGGGAGCTAATGAAGGGCTCGAGATTAGCCATGCGAATTGCATCACGCACCTCTTCAGCAGAGGCGGTAGGGCGCCCGTAGGCGATATTGTTGTAGATACTGTCGTTGAACAGAACTGTATCCTGAGGGACTACGCCAATGGCCTGTCGCAGACTCTCTTGTGTAACCTGGCTGATTGATTGCCCATCAATGCGTATCGCGCCTCTCTGAATATCGTAGAAACGAAATAGCAGACGGGCCAAGGTCGATTTGCCTGACCCGCTTGGGCCTACGATCGCCACCTTCGATCCGGGCTCGACTTTAAAGCTCAGATCTTTCAGGATCGGCCTTTCTTTGTGATAGGCAAAGCTCACCTTATCAAATTCAATTCCGCCCTCTGTTACTCTGAGGGGCATAGCTGATGGAGCGTTTTCAATGCTGGGATTGCGCTTGAGCAGGCCAAACATGTTCTCTAGGTCTGTCAGTGCACGGCGCACTTCGCGGTAGACCATGCCGAGGAAATTAAGTGGCATAAACAGTTGCAGGATGTAGGCGTTAATCATCACCAACGAACCCAACGTAATTGCACCGCTGGCAACATCGCGCGCAGCCATCCACAACAAAAGTACCATCCCTAAGCCAATAATCAGTGCCTGACCTGAGTTCAGTAGCATCAGGGTCATGCGGGTTTTCAGGCGTGCGCTCTCCCATCGCGCCAGGTTGGAGTCATACTGCTGCGCCTCAAACTCCTCGTTGTTGAAGTACTTAACCGTCTCATAGTTGAGTAAGGAGTCGATGGCGCGAGTGTTGGATTGGGAGTCCAGTTGATTGGCTTCACGCACAAAACGGTTGCGCCACTCGGTTGTCAAAATGGTGAAGTAGATGTAGCAGCCAACACTGAGCAGAATGATAATCGCATAGAGATAGCTGAAGTTAACCAGCAAAATCGCGGCAACCATACCCAGTTCGATCAGGGTTGGCACGATATTGAACACCAGCATGCGCATCAAAAAGCTAAAACCATTCCCCCCGCGATCAATATCGCGTGATATGCCACCTGTTTGACGCGAAAGGTGGAACTCAAGCTCTAGCGAATGGAGATGGCGGAAAACCTTAAGCACCATGGATCGCATGGCCCGTTCAGTTATCCGACTGAATATTGCATCTCGCGCCTCAGCAAAGAAGACTGATCCGAAACGTAGCAGGCCATAGGCGATAATCAGCATGACCGGAACGACGAGCACCGGATTGATCGACTCATCCAGACCATCAACAATCTGTTTTAGCACCCAAGGCATAGTGACCGTGGCCACCTTCGCGAGCACAAGCAGCACAAAGGCAAATCCGAGGCGAGCACGAAACTCCCACAGATAGGGCCAGATCATCTTAATCACATCTAAAGCCTCAGACCAACCAGCCGGTTTACGGTCGTTGGAGGCATTGTCAGCCGAACTAGAATGGCGCAATGTACGGCGCTCCGAATGAGAGGGGTTTTATTGTTATTGAAGCCTATCAGAAATGTAGAGCGGGTGTTCAGTCTATCATTGCTAGTTCAAGTGCATCAGGCGCTGCAAGACAGACGGCCTGAACGGTCTGCTCAGCCGGATCAGCCTTGCGTTTTAGCTCTTTGAGCAGCAATTCGCGCTCCTCAAAACAGGTGCTCATCTTCAGGTAGTGACCCTCTGATGTGGCTGCGACTTCGCCTGTACCAAGCAGGCTTACGAATACTAGGACATAGCCCATAATGACCCCTCGAGTGCAAAAACACTCTACTGGTGTGTCACGTCTTACCCTTCAGTCCCTGAGTGCGTGAGCTTCTCTTGGCTCTACGTATAAGTTAACGGCTAAGATCTACTTTTCCTTGAGGTATAAAGAGCTTTAACTGCTAGACTGCAATGCAGAGAATGGCTAGCCCGATACAAAGGAATGGAAAGATGGCCGTAACGATTAATGAGACCTCCTGGCCGCAACTCCAGCGGTTACGCTTTATCGAACGCCAGTTGCTGTGGGAGCGCGAAGTGACGCCCACCATGCTAACCGGGGCTTTCGGGATTCTGCGCCCACAAGCACTCGAGTCAATACACACCTATATCGAGTTGGCACCTGAGAATGTGCGTCCTTATGAACCGTCTGATCGCAGCTATAAGCCAACCTCCGAATTTAAACCGAAATTGATTCCCGACTCAGCAGACTCGTTGATCACCATCTCCCGTCTGGCTGTGCCGAGCAACCCTGACTTTCATTCGGTGCCGGTGCTCAGTCGCAGTACCGCGCCGGGTACCCTCGCTGCGATACTTACCGCCATTGAGCACCGTATCCGCTTTGAAACGACCTATGTCTCAATGCAGAACCCAAGCGGTTCCCGCCGTAGTCTGACACCCTGCGCCATCATTAGTGCGAGTAACCGTCTGCACGTGCGCGCTTACTGCTGGGAACGTCAGGGCTTTCGTGATTTTGTCCTCAACCGTTTTCGCGGGACCCCTGAATTGAAGTTCGGTGAGCCCGACCTGTTACCAGAGGATAGCGCTTGGGAGGAGAGTCTAGAGGTGCGTCTAGTCCCGAACCCTGCACTTTCACCTGAGCAGCAGACCTTGATCAGTGATGACTACGATCTAAATCAGCTAGAGCCATTTAAGATCCGAAAGGCGCTAATCACCTATTTTTTGCAGGCCAACCTGCTGCCGACCAGCGATGCGGAACTGAGCGAAGCAGCGCAGATGCCACAGCGGTTTCCGGTTCTGGCAGTCAGTGCGGATAGCGGTGATACCGTCGTTTCGTACGCTTTCTAGATAGCCTTCCAAGAAAAAAATTAATAGGTAGTGAAAAAAAGTAATCACATTTAGTCCTTTTGTTGTTTACGAAACCGGTTTCGAAAAATATCTTTTAACGAAATCGGTTTCGTCGATAAAAAGAACTAAGTGATGTCACCTAAAAAACCTATCACAATCACAGAGCTTTCGCGCCAACTCGGTCTGGCAAAAAGCACTGTCTCTAAAGCGCTGCGGGATAACCCGGAGATATCGCGTAAGACGATCGCGCGGGTTAAAGCTTTCGCAGAGGAGTTAGGGTATCAGCCTTCATCTCTGGCGCGGGCGATACGTACCGGCCGTGCGCAGGCCATAGGTTTGGTGCTCAGAACCAAAGGCAGTAATTCTCATAAACCGTTCCTGTCTACCTTTGTGGATGGGCTCTCGTCTCGTCTAGCCGCCGATCAATACACGCTCGCAATCGCAACCGCCGATACTGAAGAGGGCGTAGTCGAGCGGCACGCTGAATTGGTTGCACGCAAAGCCGTCGACGGTTTTGTGATTCCACGAACCCGTCCAATTGATAGCCGAATCGATCTTCTTCTAGACGCGGAGGTACCCTTTACACTCTTTGGGCGCACCGGCCAAGAGAGCTATCTATCTTGGTACGACATCGATCAGGAGGGCTGCTACGAAGAGGCTGTACATCACCTCTACGCTCTTGGACATCGCTGCATCGCATATATCGGCGGCGATCCACAGTACTACTATGAGACGCTGCGCCGCTGCGGATTTGAGCGGGGAGCGGCCGATTATAAGGATCTCAAAACATACTGTATCGAGGGCTGCGTCGAAGCTGAGGACGGCGAACTACAAGCTAAATTGCTGCTGAAAACGGATCATCCACCAACGGCTTTCATCTGTGCACTTGATCGAGTTGGTTTGGGGTGCATCAAGCAGGCTCGAGCCTTGGGTTTGCGCCCGGGTCGAGAGATCTCGGTCGTGGGATACGAGATGACTCCGGAGGGGCAGTATTCAGAGCCTCCGCTATCGAGTTTCTACGTCGATACCTACGCAGCAGGATACAAAATTGCTGACTTTCTAATGCAGCAACTCAACGGAATTCCAGCCAAAGACTTACAGCAGTTAGTCAAGGCGGTACCTATGTGGCGTGGCACAGATAGCACGCCAACTTACTCACCTGCCGAACTGGCAGATCATTTGAAAAACAATATGTGAGGAAACCACAATGTTTGGACGTTCTAAAACCCTGAAAGTGTTCGCTACATCAGCTCTGACACTGGCTATTTCTGGCGTTGTTCACGCAGATACTCTGCGATTCTGGACAACTGAAGAGCAGCCTGAGCGCTTGGCAAAACAGCAGGAGATGGCTGCAGAATTCAAGAGCAAAACCGGTGTCGCAGTTGAAGTAATCCCAGTGTCTGAAAAGGACTTGGGCACACGCGCTACTGCAGCTTACGCCGCTGGTGACTTGCCAGATGTGATTTACCACACCCTGCAGTATGCACTTCCGTGGGCTGAAGCAGGTATCCTCGATACAGACGCTGCAACTGAAGCCGTCGAAAACTTAGGCGCGTCAACCTTTGCTCAAGGAGCGCTGGGGCTGGCATCTGTTGGTGACGGCTACGCGGCCGTTCCGGTCGATGGTTGGACACAGATGATCGTCTACCGTAAAGATCTGTTTGAAGCGAAAGGCTTGGCTGCGCCTGATAGCTACGCTGACGTGTTGGCTGCTATTGAGGCTTTGCACAACCCACCAGAGATGTTCGGTTTTGTGGCGGCAACCAAGGTTGACGAAAACTTTATGAGCCAGGTGCTGGAGCATGTATTCCTGGCGAACGGCGTCTCTCCAGTTGATGCCAATGGCTTCAATGCGCTGGACGTAGCTAAAACCACCGAAGTGTTGGACTTCTACAAAGCGATAAGCAAAGCCTCACCAGAGGGCGAGCTCTACTGGAAGCAGTCGCGTGAGCTCTACTTTGCGGGTAAAGCGGCGATGATTATCTGGTCTCCGTTTATCCTTGATGAACTCGCTGGCCTACGTGACTCTGCACCACCAACGATCAACGACGATCCAACCTCGACTGAACTTGCCAGCAAGACAGGAATCGTAACTAAGTTTGCCGGTCCATCTAATCCTGAAGGTGCAGCTTGGGGCGACGTGCGCTACTTCGGTATCACCACGAATGCCGATGTTGATGCAGCGATTGACTTTGTGGAGTTCTCTATGGACGAGGGCTACACCCAGACTCTCTCTATTGCGCCAGAGGGTAAATTCCCTGTTCGTCGTGGTGACAAGGGTGATGCAACAAAATATGTGAAGGCTTGGGAGCAGCTGCCAGTAGGTGTTGATCGTAAAGCGCCGCTCAAAGAGCTGTACGCACCGGCTATGATCAATGAGATCGTCGGTGGTCTGGACAAGGCTCAGCGTTGGGGTGTTACTGAGGGTCAGCTATCACTGGCTTCTAAGATGATCAACTCTCAAGTGATCAACCGTCTGGTACGCGAGTACATTGATGGCACACGTGATGCCGCCGCAACTGTGGCAGCTATGAACGCTGAACTGGCTAAGATTAACTAAGACTAAGTCAGCTCTATTGCGGGCTAGCTTTGCTGGCCCGCCCTTTCAATTGAACGAGTAAATATGAACGCTACTCCTCCGAAAGGTGTTGGGCCGCTGGCCAGACGCGAGGCGAGACTCGCTTGGAAGTTGCTAAGTCCAACCCTGATTATTGTTGCCCTTGTTGTGGTGTTGCCGCTGCTTGCAATCTTCTGGATCAGTGTGAAGCCCGTCGGGTTGGCTGATCTACGTGCGCCTGAAGTCAGGGTTTATGAGCGTTTGCGCGGTGATCTGCTGAACGTTGGGGACACGGGAACCCTGCAATATCGCGTGAGTAATAGTTCGCCGAAAGCCCCAATTACTGGTGTTAGCTTTAACGATCTGATTCCAGCTGGACTCGATGTCGAAGTTAACGATGATCGCTGCACCTTTGACGACCAGACTTTAAGCTGCGTTATAGGTGAATTGGCGCCTGGCGCTCGCGAGCAGTTTAAATTCCCGATTCTAGTGACGCAGGCTCAGAGTGAAGAGCCTGATATCCGAGCTATCTCGGCAAGTACGTTTGGGGAGGCAAGTAGCAGTCTTACCAACAACGAATTTACGCTGGACAACTTCAGACTCATTTTCGAAGCCGAAGATTTTTGGGACGTGCTCTACGCTACGACCTTCTACACGGTAGTGGGGACGATCGGTGCGCTGGTCTTCGGTATGTTTGCAGCGCTACTGCTTAACCAAAGCTTCAAGGGCCAGGGTATTTTTAGAGGCTTTCTGCTGTTCCCCTATGTAGCTCCCGTAATCGCTGTGGCCTTCACTTGGGTCACTCTCTTTGATCCATTCTCAGGTTCGGCTAACGCGTTGTTAATTCAGATGGGTCTGGTGGAAGCGCCGATCAACTTTTTTGGTGAGCGCGGCCTGGCACTGTGGATGGTCACAATATTTGAGATCTGGCGATATTTCCCGCTCTCCTTCTTGTTCATCCTTGCACGAATGCAGTCTATTGATTCTGAAATGTATGAGGCGGCTGATATTGACGGTGCCTCCCCGCTGCAGAAGTTTTGGGCGCTCTCAATTCCGCAGTTGCTGGGTATCTTATCGATTCTCTTCTTGTTGCGCTTTATTTGGACCTTCAACAAGTTTGACGACATTTTCCTTCTGACGGGTGGTAACGCTGGCACTCGAACACTCACGGTAAACGTCTATGAACAGGCATTTGCAGTATCCAATATCGGTGCCGGTGCTGCTGTGGCAGTTGTCGTATTCGCTGTTTTGCTGATCTTTGCGACTCTGTTTATCCGCTTCGTTTCGAAGGAGGAGGGGCTATGAATTATCGAGCGATACGTTATCCACTAGCAGCGCTTCTCGGAGCGCTCTGGGCGGCTACTCTAGGTTTCACATCGGCGGTAGCACTGGCTTTTGCAACTGGGGAGGGGTTCTTCCCAGTCTGGAGTGCATTGCTGGTTAGCGGTGGCGTAATAGGCTTGCTGCTCTGCAAGCAGGGTTGGTTAGGGCAGAGGCTGGCTTGGTGGATTGCATCGATCTTGTTTGGATTGTTGTTGGTCGGCCTCACCGGTCTTAAGCCCTTCGGTTTGACAGTTTCACAGGCGAATCCTGCAAATCTGATCGGCCTCACTCTGCTCGCTCTGATCTTTGGGCGTTCAACTCAGTTGATCACTCTGCATTTGAGTCATCCTGATGCAGACCGTCACGATGTTGAGTATGCATTGATCGGATTTATGAAGGGCTTTGGTTACATCTTTTTCACAGCGATTGTTTTGGTTCCATTCTTTGTCATGGTGATGACTTCATTGAAGTCTCAGCAGTCACTGATGCTGAACCCGCTCGACTTTTCACTCGATCTATCCCGGGGCTTGGAGTTATTTCGATCATACGATGAGCTATTCAGAAACTTTAACTTTGGCGATTACCTGCTGAACTCGGCTCTGGTATCTGTGCTGACGGTTGTGATTACTCTGCTCTTCAGTGCACCAGGCGCTTATGCAGTCGCTCGGTTGAAATTCAAAGGGCGCGACAGTATGTCGCGAGGCATCCTGTTGATCTATATGGTTCCAATGATCGTTTTGGCTCTGCCGATCTATATCGCCTTTTCTATGCTGGAGCTACGTAATTCACTTGTCGGACTGCTGCTGATCTACCCAGTAACAACCATTCCGGTTGCACTCTATATGCTGCAAGGCTATTTCCGTGGTCTGCCTGTAGAGGTTGAAGAGGCGGGGTTGATGGACGGTCTGTCACGTATTCAGGTGATCATAAAAATCACCTTGCCATTGGCGCTACCCGCTCTGGCATCCGTGGCGCTCTATGTCTTCATGATTGCCTGGAACGAGTTTCTCCTCGCTTTCATGCTGCTTGATGATCCATCGATTTTCACACTGACACGCGGTGTGTCGATGCTCAACTCTTCCGAAATTCCAAGACAACACCTCATGGCTGGCGCGGTGATATCTACCCTGCCGATCATGCTGATTTTCCTGGTGCTTGAACGTTATATGACAAAAGGACTGACTGCTGGTTCGGTCAAAGGCTAAGTAGATGAACGATATGGCTGTTACAGATAGTGCAAATATTGAAGAACGCAACCGTCAGGCGGTTGAGATACTCCGCTCTAATGATCGCGGCGGTTACAACATCCCCACTGCTGGGCTCTACCCTTACCAATGGAATTGGGACTCTGCTTTTGCTGCTTGGGGTTGGTCTGAGATTGACCTGGATCGCGCATGGACGGAGCTTGATACGCTGTTTAAGGGACAGTGGTCAACAGGGATGGTACCGCACATCATTTTCCATGAAGTTGATGAGGGCTACTTTCCCGGTCCGGATGTTTGGGGCACGCACAAGTCGCCTCAAACCTCGGGTATCACTCAGCCGCCGGTCGCCGCGACAATCGCACGCAAGCTGTTCGAGAAGAATCCTGAAGCGGGCCGCGCAGCTGTGGAGCGCCTGTTTACACCGATGGCTGACTGGCATCGCTGGTTTATAGAGAGCCGCGGCGAGTCCGGAGCTATTGCGATTACTCACCCCTGGGAGTCAGGTCGCGATAACGCACTCGATTGGGAAAAAGCGGCCGAAGCGATTGATACGACCTACGTTGGAGAGTACACGCGCCGAGATACTTCCCATGTGAATCCTGAGATGCGGCCGCGCAAGATCGACTACGATCGTTACTTGGCGCTGGTCTATCTCGGACGCGATGTTGGTTGGGATGAATCCAAAATCCTTGAGTTGAGCCCGTTCCGGGTGGCCGATGTTGGTATGACCTTCATCCTGCTTAGAGCTTGTCGTGATTTGGCATGGCTGGCTGATCAGATTGGTCAGCCACGTGTCGAGATCGATCAGTGGATCTCTTATTTAGAGAGAGGCTGTGAACAGCTATGGAACGAAGAGCTTGGCTGTTACGACAGTCTGGACCTAAAGACGGGAAAACTTTCCGGTACCAAAAGTGTAGCCTCCTTTCTCTGCTGGTATGCAGGGGTTGAACCGCGTGCGTCGAAGCAGAGCCTAGAAGCTGTACTGGATCTGGCACCCTATTCGATTCCGAGCCTTGATCCGACTTCAAGCCGATTTGATCCAAAACGCTACTGGTTGGGCCCCACCTGGCCTGTGGTAAATTCGATTGTTGGTCTTGGGTTGCAGGAGCAGAGCGAAACCGAGCTTGCCGAGCGTATTCGCAAAGATACCTATGAGATGATTTTGCGGACTGGCTTTTATGAATACTTTAATCCGATGACTGCAGCCGGCGAGGGGGGGAATAACTTCACTTGGACCGCAGCTGTCTGGTTGGCTTGGGTAACCAAGGAGCAGGATAAATGAGCGGTTTAAAGCTTAATCAGGTAGAGAAATGGTACGGCGATATTCAGGTTATCAAAGGCGTTGACCTCGAGATCGCAGAGGGCGAGCTGATCATCTTTGTCGGCCCCTCCGGCTGCGGTAAATCGACACTGCTTCGCATGATTGCGGGGTTGGAGGAGACAAGCCGGGGGCAGGTGCTGATAAACGGGGTTGATATGACCTCTCAGCCGCCGGCTAAGCGTGGTCTTGCAATGGTGTTCCAATCCTACGCGCTCTATCCGCATATGAGTGTTGGCGAGAATATGGGATTCAGCCTCAAATCTGCTGGCGTACCAAAGTCTGAAATTGAAGCTAAAGTGAATGCAGCAGCCGATGTTCTTAAGCTTACCCATCTACTGGATCGGCGTCCCAAAGATCTGTCGGGTGGCCAGCGTCAGCGTGTTGCTATCGGTCGATCAATTGTGCGCGAGCCAACGGCGTTTCTCTTTGATGAGCCGCTCTCTAACCTCGATGCGGCACTGCGTGTAGAGATGCGCCATGAAATTGCAAAACTGCACAATCGACTGGCCAAAACGATGATCTATGTGACCCACGATCAGGTTGAAGCGATGACGCTAGCTGACCGAATCGTTGTGTTGCAAGGGGGTGTGATTGAGCAGGTAGGTTCGCCGCGCGAGCTCTATCAGCGACCACAGAACCTATTTGTTGCCCAGTTTATTGGCTCGCCAAAGATGAATATCATTGACGGTGAAGAAGTGTCGGGACGCTTCACAGCTGGCGGTGCAGAACTTGCACCATCCCCAGCCGGTGCAGCTCACTTAGGAGCTCGACCGGAGGCAATCACTCTAGTGGAGCCCGATCAGTCCGAATTGCAGGGCCGGATAGACGTCATTGAGTATTTAGGCTCCGATAATTTTTTGTTCATAGAAACTCCAGTTGGTCTGATCAACGTGCGCTGTGACGGTGAGCGTGAGTTCAAGGTAGGAGAGAGTGTCGGATTGAAGTTGGCGCAGGAACACTGCCATTTCTTCAACCGAGATGGGCTGCGTGTCGAGTAGCTTGGCACAAAAAAGGGGAGCGATGCTCCCCAGTTTCGATCTATTCGGTGTTAGTCGACACACTTCTCTTCACCGTGGTCGCCGCGTTTACCCCAGCCCTTACCTTCGCCATGGCCCTTTTTGCCTTTATGCTCACGATCGCCGCGCGCCTCTTTCTCGGCATGCATCTGATCAAATAGAGCGACCTGTTCAGGTGTTAGCAGTGCTTTAATCTGTGACTCAGTCTGAGCTTTCATCGCGTCACGCGCATTCTCGCGCAGGTTCTCACGCTGCTCTGCGGTGGTGCTCTCCATCATGTTTTTACGATCGAGGATCTTTTGGTCAAAGATCTCTTTCATTTGCACCTGCTGCTCTTCAGTCAGGTTAAGACGCTCAGTTAAGCGTTCAACAGCACCCTCAGCGCCTTTGCCGCCTTTGTGGGCGAATGCTACGCCAGAGATAGCACCGGCAGTCAGGGTTACAGCAGTCAATGTAGCGATCAGTGTCTTTTTCATGGTTGTCTCTCCGTTGAGGGCTCATCAATGTCTCTGTTTCGATGAATTCATTATGGCGAGGAGCAATGCTAAGTTGGGTTGCGAAAGCGTAAAGAAGGGTAAAGATGATCGGCTCTTACTAACAAAAAACGCCCGCTTTTGCGGGCGTTGAAGTTAATTAGGTAAGCGCGGCTTACTCAGATGCAGTGTTGCCGTATGGAGCCTCTTCGAAGCCTTTCATGTCGAAAGCATGAGCGACAGTCGCTTCAGCTGCAGCGTAATTCTCGGTTGGGCGCTGCACACCATACGTTGGCTCCTGGGTGTAGGCGGTTGCCACGGTTGCCTCGCCAATGGCACGCAGAGCAGGCTGCTGGGATTCGCCGTATGTTGGCGCCATCACGTAAGCCGAGCTGACTTGTGCTTCCTGTTCAGCGTAGGTTGCTCCAACTGCTGCAATAACTTTTGGTGCAGCAGATTCAGTCGTCTCAGCTGCGTTGTACTGGTAAGCGGTCGCAACAGTCGCTTCGCTCAGAGCTCGGTTCTCAACAGGTGTTGCTTTACCGTATGTTGGCTGCTGTACGAATGCTGATGCGACAGACGCTTCGTCAATTGCCCGCAGTGTCGGCTGTTGTGATTCACCAGAAGTCGCTGCCATTACATAAGCGCTGCCGACTGTGGCTTCGCTCTCAGCGTAAGTTAGGTCTGCGGCGTTTACTGCAGAAGTTGCCAGGATTGCTGCGCCAAGGATTGAAACATTTTTCAGGGTATTCATCGTTGTATCTCCAACTTGTTCGTTTTGATGAGTCCAGTATGGTCTTGGCGCGCGTTAAGTTGGGTAAGGGCAACGTAAAGTTGCGTTAAGTTTGTGTAAGTATTTTAAATGAGCATTAAACTGCAGATATCGATTGAATAAGGACACTACGAGAAAATGGCTGCACGCATTCTGCTAGTTGATGATGACACCGATCTTTCTGACTTATTGGCTGAGTATCTTGGCAACGAGGGATTTGAGGTCCAGACCGCTGATAGTGCCGAGGCTGCCATTGCCCGCCTGAATGCTCAAGAGAGTTTCGACCTTTGGGTGCTGGATATTATGATGCCGGGCATGTCCGGTTTAGAGCTCTTGCAGCAGGTGCGCCCGCGCATGCAGACACCAGTAATTATGCTGACTGGCCGCGGTGATGATATCGATCGAATTCTGGGATTGGAGATGGGGGCTGATGACTATCTGCCCAAGCCCGCAAATCCACGTGAACTCTTGGCTCGCATTAAAGCTGTGTTGCGCCGTGCCCAGTCGCACCCAGCCGAAACTGCCGATGGATTTCCGCAACAGCAGATGCATCTCGGTGATTTGAGTCTCGACCCTCAGCTGCGCGAGGTGCGCATAGCTGGCGAACCTCTGAGCCTGACGAGCGCAGAATTCTGTGTGCTTGCTTATTTGATGCAGTCAGCTGGCCACCTTGTAACTAAAGAGCGACTGACCGAACAGGTTCTACACCGGAAATTAACTGCCTATGATCGCTCTATAGATGTCCATGTAAGTCGCGTCCGTACTAAGCTTGCGCAGGTATCGACAGGACTGGCAGAGAGCATAAAAACGGTTCGCGGTCAGGGGTATCAGTTAGCCCTGAGGGAGTCGAGCTAATGCGCTGGTATCAAAAGCTGTTCTGGCGCATCTTTGGCGCTATCTGGCTGGTCAGTATGGCCGGTATCCTTGTAAGTGTGGGTGTCTACCAAGAGTTGGCGCAAGGGCAGGAGCGCCGTGGGCTGCAGCAGGAACGCGCTCAGCTATATGCTGAGCAAGTTATCGAACGCTATGAGTCCGGTTTAGAGCTGGAACCCCGTCAGGCGCGTGGCTTACCTATCTGGGTGATCGATGAGAAATCAGGACGCCAGATCTTCGGAGGTAAACGCCGGCCTCCGAGAGATGCTCAGCACATTGAAGTAGAGTCTCAACAGGGCAATGAATACAAGATATTCTTCCCGTCGGCACCCGATTCGCAAATGTTGGAGCGGATGTTCCACTTTGTGCTCTCTTTCCAGGTTCTCTGGCTGCTTATTGTCTCGTTGATTAGCAGCCTACTGCTCGCCTGGCTCATTGTGCGTCCGATCAACAAGCTCCGTGCTCAGGTACGAGAGGTTTATGACAGCGATGACTGGCGCCCGAAGAGTAGTTTTGCGCTGCAAGATCGCAAAGACGAACTTGGCGAACTCGCACGCGAGATGAATCAGGCTGCTCGCTATGTAGAAGAGACGCTCAACGCCCAAGAGAATCTCCTACGTGATGTCTCACATGAACTGCGTGCTCCGCTGGCGCGCCTTCAGGCTTCAGCCGGTCTGGCCGAGCAGAAGTTAGGTGAAGACGACAAGCTAGTGGTGCGGATCAATACCGAGTGCGCGCGCCTCGAGAAGTTGATTAGTGAGCTGTTACTGCTCTCGCGCCAACAGGTTGCCCAGGCGAATCAACAGCCAGTTCTGCTCAAACCACTGTTGCAGGAGCTGGTTGAGGATGCGCGACTATTGGATCCAGCGCGCGAGATTAGTGCTGACTTCAACGCAGTAGGCGAGTCTGTGCGTTTCTCTGCCGAGCCGCTTAGTCGAATCGTGAACAATCTATTGGCTAACGCTGTTAAGCACGCTGGCGATAGCGCCAAAGTTGAACTGAAGGCGATTAGCACCAGTGAACAGCTCAAGGTAGAGGTGTTTGACGATGGTGTTGGTGTGCCTGGTGAACTGCTTGCTCAGTTGGGTCAGCCGTTTAAACGTGGCGCTAAATCTAGCGGGTATGGCCTAGGCTTGAGTATCTGTCAGCGTGCGGCCCGTCAAGTTGGCGGTGAGGTTCGCTTTGCCAATCGGGACTCTGGCGGCTTCAGTGCTACATTGATTCTGCCGTTGCGGTAAGAGTCAAACTTCAGCCATAAAAAAAGGAGCCATCAGGCTCCTTTTTGATGATCTTACTGCTATTACAACGCGTCTGAACCGGTTTCACCTGTACGGATACGGATAACCTGCTCAACTGGCATAACGAAGATTTTGCCGTCGCCGATCTTACCCGTATTCGCAGTTTTAGTGATCGCTTCAATCACCTGATCAACCATATCGTCGTCGATAGCAACTTCTATTTTTACTTTAGGAAGGAAATCTACAACGTACTCTGCACCACGGTAGAGTTCGGTGTGTCCCTTCTGGCGACCAAAACCTTTAACTTCAGTTACGGTGACACCCTGGATACCAATATCTGAGAGTGCTTCGCGTACATCGTCCAGTTTGAAAGGTTTGATAACAGCCGATACCAGCTTCATTCTTTTTCTCCTTATGTGAGCACGTTCACCCGGAATCGCGTTGATCTCACCTTGAGTTATTAAGAAAACAAAAACTTATAACCGCATTATGGATGCTAAATCTGTCCAGCTCAAGTAGGAGCCCACGAACCCCGGCAGTGTGCTCCTGCACTGCCGGGATACAGTGCATCCGTCGGGCTAATTCCAGGCCTACGGCGCCGTTCTCGCACATCCTTGTGCTTCGCGGCATAAGTGCGTCCGTGCACAAAAAAGCCCCAGCTGGAAGGCTGGGGCTGGAGAGGGCGGCTGACTCCTTCAGCCGCTGTGTAACAATTTACTTACGAGTGGTGGTGAACTCTGGGTATGCTTCCATACCACATTCAGAGATATCAACACCTTCGTACTCTTCCTCTTCGGTGACACGAACGCCCATTACCGCTTTGATTACCATCCAAACGATCAGGCTGACTACGAATACCCAAATGAAGATGGTACCTGCGCCGATCAGCTGGCCAGAGAAGCTAGAGCCATCGTTAGTTACTGGTACCAGAAGCAGACCCAGCAGACCTACAACACCGTGTACAGAGATCGCACCGACTGGATCATCAATCTTCATCTTATCAAGAGTCAGGATAGAGAAGACTACCAGTACGCCACCCAGCGCACCAAAG
>Ga0209555_10001978_pt1 | contig 14917 bp, 11 predicted proteins | sample SaaInl85LU_5_DNA_FD_184643 | JGI IMG/M metagenome (GOLD analysis project Ga0209555, IMG submission 184643) | Marine microbial communities from expanding oxygen minimum zones in the Saanich Inlet - ESP_85LU_5_DNA (SPAdes) (version 2) | ecosystem: Environmental > Aquatic > Marine > Intertidal... | reverse complement strand
ACTGTTGGTGGTAGTTGGGGTAGTGCTATGGTAAGCACAGGTAGTAGTGCAGGTTGGGGTACAGGCGCTTATCCCTGGATTGGTTCTAATGGAGGAAGCACAGGTTCATTAATAATGCTTCATAACCCACATATACCTTTTAGAACAGATAATGGTAGAAGTGGTGCGTCAGGTAGAGCGGGTATAAGATGTGCTATAGATACAAACGCAAGTGATTGGTGGGATATTGGTTTGTATGGTGATGCGTTTGAGATATACAGAAATGCAAGTGGACTACAAATGTTCCATGTTGACAACGCAAGAAACTCATACTCTTGGGGATCATCAAGAGCGCCTATATTCTACGACTCTGATAATACAGGATACTTTATAAATGCTAATGGAACTTCAAATATAGGTGGCGGTAACGATTTTCCGTTAAGAGTATCAAAATCTAGTGGATATAATAGTGGTTGTGTGTTTTTTCAAAACAACGCGGGAGATAACTCTTGGGGTATTGTTGGGGAATTTAGAGTTGGCGGGGGACCAGGTACAGACAGACCGTCTATTATGTTTTCTCACGGTTTCAACAACAATACATGGTCTATAGGTTTTGGTACTGCAAATGACGATAATTTCAGAATAAAAACAGACCACGGTCACAGACATAGTAGCTGGGGTACCGATAGGATGGTTCTTGATAGAAGTGGTAATGTTTCATTTTCTGGATCAGTAAGTACTAATTTTATAGACATAGACAAGACCTCTGCTAACGGACCTGGGATGGATCTTACATTCTCAGGAACGAACTCTACAGGGATACTGATAAGAAACAATACAGGAACGACTACATCAGCTGTTCTTTTCTACTACTCTTCTGCACCGCAGGGAGCAAGAGGTTCGATCACGGTATCTAGCACGTCTACAGCTTACAACACATCTTCTGACTACAGACTGAAAGAGAATGTAATTCCTATGACAGGGTCTCTTGAAAGAGTAGATCAGCTTAACCCTACAAGGTTCAACTTCATAGGGGACGATAAGACAGTAGACGGATTCCTGGCTCACGAGGCTGCTGAGGTTGTACCAGAGGCTGTTACAGGAACAAAGGATGAGGTGGATGAGGAAGGAAACCCTATCTACCAAGGAATAGATCAGGCTAAACTAGTACCACTACTTGTTGGTGCAATACAGGAACTAAAAGCAGAAGTAGAAGCTTTAAAACAACAACTAAATGGCATTAACTAAAGTAAGTCTTATAAACGATGGCGTTATTGTAGTAGGTCATCTACACACTAACCACGGTATTACAACCGATCATATTGGAGAGGGTAGTCAAAAGTACTATAGCGATACTTTAGTACAAAACTTCCTTACGACAAATAACTATGTTACATCTTCAGATGTAGCAAACTCTTTGTCTACTGGAGCTTACTTTACTAGTGTTTCACACGATACGGTAGGTCGATCTTTGACCTTCACTAAATCAGACGGAGCTACAGACTCTGTTAATCTTACACAATACATTGACGACACGAATCTTGCTAGACTGGTTTCTGGAACGATCAACTCATCTACAGGTATCGCTACGTTTACTAGAGATGATTCTAGTACGTTTACAGTTGATTTCAGCGCACTTCTAGACGACACTAACGATTATGTAACCTCAGCTGCTTTTGATACCTCTAACGGCATATTAACGCTTACCAGATTTGGAGGAGGAACCGTAGGTGTAGACTTAGATGGCAGATACTTACAGTCTTTTACAGAGACAGACCCAACCGTTCCTTCGCATGTTAAGGCTATTACAACTACTAATATTAGCAACTGGAACACCGCATACGGATGGGGTAACCACGCTGGATTATACGCATCTGCATCTCACACGCACAGCTACCTTCCATTATCTGGGGGCACTATAACTGGCACTCTTACAATAGATACAGGTTCTTCTAGTAGCGATGCTTTAGTTGTGAGAGGTGATTCACCAACTATAAGTTTTATAGATAACAACAGTTCTGGATCAGATGATTTTTATATTCACGTTAATAGCAATAACTTCTATGTTCTTCGTGATACCGCAGGTGCTGATATAGTAGGTACTGGATGGGATAGCCCTCATCCACTTCAATTAGAAGGTGATACTAATAACGCTTTTGTTTTTGGTAATACTATTATACATAGTGGAAACATTAGTTCTTACGCTTTAACTTCGTTTGATATAACAACACAAACTGATGGAAAATATTTAAGAAGTAACGCTGATGATAGTTTTACAGCTGAATATTTAGATATAGATGGTGGTACTTTAAGATTTAAAAGAGATAATGGATTTGCTCATCAAAGAGCTGATGCAAGATTAGATGGTTCAGACCAATCAAGATTGCATTGGTACGGTAAAGATGACGGTGACGCAACTAGAAATTTTAAGCACGCTTGGTATGACGGAAGTGATTATATTGACGTAACAGCAGCTTCTGGATCTATAACATTTGATAAAAGAACAGATACTGCTAATATAATTACTGATGGATCTTTTAGGGCTCCCATATTCTATGATTCTAATGATACGAGTAGGTATTTAGATCCTCAAAGTGAAAGTCATTTAAATGCAATTACGAGTTATGGAGTTACAAGACATAGATTTAAAAATCATTACTTTGGATTAAGTACTGATTGGGACTCTGTAGGTTTTACCAAACAAACTAACGTACACTTTCAAGGACACAATCAGTTTTGGGTAGGTGCTGGTAACGGTACGTGGTTTACAGGTACAGCGAACAGTAAGTCTGCTACATCAGGACTTTCTGCTGACGCTAGTAGGGCTCACGACCTTCTTATTACAACAATGCAGTCTACGTCAACCTATGACAGAGGTATAACCTTTGGTGTAGATAATGGTGGTAACGGTAATAGCGGTTGGAGATTAGGTAAGTGGCACTCAGGAACAGGTTACGGATCATCTAAACTTACTGTAGATGGCGGATTATTTGTAAAGGGAGGATATACGGATGAATTCGAGTACTATGCAGACGATTATTCTACTTATCACGGTTCTCAAGGAGGGGTTTCTTACTGGACAGGAGGAACAAACGTACCATCTATAACCGCTTCTACTGCTATTCAGATTCAATCAGGAAATAAGGATACAAACACTAGAAACCCACAGTTACAATTTCACCAATACGGTTATGGAGGCGTTCAATTTAGATACGATGGTCCTAATGATAGGATGTATTTTGAGCCATTAGGGACAAATAGACTGGATTGGACAAGGTTTCAGACAGATAGTGGCTATATAGACTTTGGCCCTGCGAATACAGGTCATGCTCATATATACACCGATAGAGCAAACTTTTACTTTAACAAGCAACTCACTGTTTCTGGAGGTTCTCAAATAAATCAGAACGATATTCGTTCTAAAATATTCTATGATATAGATAACACGGGATATTACTTTCACGGTGATGCTACTACAAACCTAAATGCATTAACAGTCAACGGTACCTTTACGGTTGTTAATGGAACCATTAACATGAATAACAATGACGGCTTTGTCTATGACGATGGTGCTAATGTTATGAAGGTTAGGTATGACGGAACAGATCATGTTATATGGACAGCTGCTAATGATGGCCCTGGTTCAGGGTTAGATGCAGATACCGTAGATGGCCTTAGCGGCAGTTATTTAAATCATAGAAATTACAATGATACAGATAATTTCTTAGGTGGTTATTATACATCAGGTGGTACTGAAAAACCTAACAGTTCTGTATTTGGAGCAGGTAAGCTAAAAATTGCTATGCTTAGGAATACAAATCTTGGATTTAGTGGTAGTTGGAATGACGTTCTTTGGATTAGCACTTACAACGGAGGTGATGTTAAGCGTTCGTCAGCTTTAGTATTTAGTAAATATGACAGCACCAGCGTTTATATAGTTAAGCAAAACTATGATGCTTCTGATTGGGGGACGGGGTATTTATTTTGGAACAGCGGTAACGATGGTTCAGGTTCAGGATTAGATGCTGATTTATTAGACGGAATACAAGGTAGTTCTTTTTTAAGAAGCGATGCTGCTGACACATTCTCAGGAACTTTATCTTGGGGTGGAGCTGGTGGAGCTACAGGTATTGACATGAACAATGGCGACATAGCAGGTCTTAACTGGCTTAGATGGGATGATGATGGAGAAGGACTTATATATCCAGGTGGAGAGTCATTATACTGGAGCGGTTCGTTTTGGAATTTTTCAGGAGGATATGTTCAGGCTCAAGGTTCAATGCGAACCCCTATATTCTACGATTCTGATAATACTTCTTACTACACTAATCCAGCTTCAACATCAAGGATGAATCAAATAGATGCCAATTATCTTGATGTAGTAGCTGGTGCTGCTTATGCGTTAAGGTTTTGGAATAGTACCAACTACTCTATTAGAATGTCGGAGTCAAGCGACGGTACCTACGGTGGTAGAGTATCAGGCGAAACAACCTCAGATTATAACATGTACTTCACCATGACGGCAGGTACGAACAGAGGTTTTGTTTTTAATAATGGATTAAATAATGCGATAGCTGGTATTGATGCTAATGGAATAGGTAGATTTACAGGCGCTGTAAAAACTCCATTTGTAGAAATAAATAAGACTTCTACCTATGGGACAGGTTTAGACCTTACATTCTCTGGATCTTCTTCTTCGGGTATGTTGATTCGTAACAATACAGGATCTACAAAGGCTGCTATTAGTTTCTACTACTCTTCTGCGCCACAGGGAGCTAGGGGGACAATAATGGTGTCAAGCACTTCTACAGCATACAACACCTCTTCTGACTATAGATTAAAAGAGAATTTAGTAGAGATAACAGACGGTATTGAACGAGTTAAGCTCTTACAACCAAAAAGATTCAACTTTATAGGAGACGACGTAACGGTAGACGGGTTTGTTGCTCACGAAACTCAAGAGGTAGTTCCAGAATCTATTACAGGTGTAAAAGACGAGGTAGACGAAGAAGGCAATCCTGTATATCAGGGTATCGACCAAGCAAAACTAGTGCCGCTACTTACAGCTGCCTTACAGGAGGCGATTGCTAAGATTGAGGATCTTGAGTCTAGACTACAAGCCATTGAGAACCAATAATTTTGTATATTTGCTAAAAATTATATATCATGAACATTACTTACGATTGGAAGATCACGGCTTTGAAAAAAGCACCTTCGCTTGACGGACTGTCAAATGTGATCACACACATTAGATTCGACTACACAGGAACAGATGCAGACTCAGGAGAGTCTCACACATTCCACGGGGCGTGTCCTGTTGGGGCACCTGACTCAGAAAACTTCTCTGAGATTACAACGCTTACGGAGGCTGACGTTATCGAGTGGGCTAAGGCAAACCACCCAACAGATCACATGAACGAGGTTATCGAGAAGGCTATCTCTGACAAGGTTACACCAAAGAACGAGGATGTAACAGAGTTAGACTGGCTAGCTACGGAACCAGAAGCTCCTGCCGAGCCAGAGGCATAATTTACTATATTTGCACAAATAATTAAATCAATATAAAATGTCACAGAAAATTTCAGAAGAACACTTAACGGAGTTACAACAAAAAGTTGGTGCTATCCAAAACCTACAGGCACAGATCGGTGGTTTAGAGGCACAGAAGCACGGAGCCCTACACGCACTTGCAGGACAGCAAGAGGAACTACAAAAGTTTCAGCAGTCTCTAGAGGAAGAGTACGGTAAGGTGTCAATCAACATTCAGGACGGAACCTACGAGGCTATCCCTGAAGAAGAGGAGACAGTAGGACCTGAGATCCTAAAGGGGTAACCAGTGAGTTACATCCGTAAGATATCTATAGGTAGCGACTACAAGAACGCTATGCACTACATCGTGGGGCAAGAGGTTCTAGGAGGAAGCTATGTCATAGAAGAAATCGTAGAATACGACGACAGCTATGGTGTGCTTATAAAGTCTGACGGGGTTATTCTTGAGTGGAAAAGATTTAAAAATCTACCAGTTGTATTAGAGTACAATATCAATATGATATGACACCAAGACATGGATATTTAATATCTCCTCTTGGTTCTGAGTACAACAACACTAAAAGCATAGGCGGCGTCGACTTTGTGGTTAACACTACAATAGAAGACGCTTCTTTTGTTAATAGGGTTGGTATAATGAACCATTCTACGGAAGAGATTCCTGAAGGCTCTGAGGTGGTAGTACACCACAACGTGTTTAGAACCTATCTAGACATGAAGGGTAACAAAAGAAAATCAAACGAGTATTTCAGGGATAATGCTTATCTTGTATCACCAGACAGGGTATACATGTACAGGCCTCCAGGAGGTAATTGGAATGCCACCAGTAACTGGTGTTTTATAAGACCAATAGATTACGTACAGGACTCTGAGATAGTAAAGACCGATGACGAGCAGAAACATACTGGAGAGGTTGTCTACAGTAATAAGTACCTAGAAGAAAAAGGTATCGTGGCTGGATCATTGGTTGGCTTTACCAGAAATAGTGAGTACGCCTTTGATATAGATGGAGAGAAGTTGTACAGAATGCAAACAAACGATATATGTCTGATCGTAAACGAATAGAACGAATCATAAACGCTGGAGAGAAGGCGGTAGACGAATTAATCAAGGTTCTTAGGAGTGAGATTATTACCGATGATCCAGATCATGACATTGCCGCAGATAAACTTAAGAATGCTGCAGCTACTAAGAAGCAGGCGATGACAGATGCGTTTGATATGCTAAACCGCATACAACTAGAAAAAGACAAGTTAACAGGTGAGGAAACAACAACAAAGCAAGACACAGGATTCCAAAGCTTCGTCGAAGGAAGAACCAAGAAGTCTTAGCACACTTGTTACTGATGTGGTCCCAAAGACCACACTAAACTCAAAGAACAAGGCTAGGTCATGGAAGCGAGGATACGACTCTAAGTATGATATTGTTATCATATCTAAGGACGGAACTCTTGGCGACATTGTAGAGATACAGAACCTACGCATTGGCTTGCCGTTAGCCCCCAAAGAAGTATACAAAAGAAGTTCTAAGAAGTCTGAACAGTTCTGGGAAGTGTTTGAGACACACAAAGAACTAGATAAGATTAAGACTATATTTCAGTGGAACGAGTATCCATCTGATTTTAAAAACAAATGGGTAGAGTATATAGAGACAGAGTTTGACCGTCGAGAGAATGGTTTCTGGTTCTATAATAAAGGTATACCTACCTATATGACTGGTACGCACTACATGTACCTACAGTGGACCAAGATAGACGTTGGTCATCCAGACTTTCGTGAGTCAAACAGATTATTCTTTATATTCTGGGAGGCCTGTAAGGCAGACAATAGATGTTATGGTATGTGTTACCTTAAGAACCGTCGTTCTGGTTTCTCATTTATGTCTTCGGCCGAGACTGTTAATCAGGCAACCATAACCTCAGACGCTCGTTTCGGAATACTATCTAAGACAGGTTCGGATGCCAAGAAGATGTTTACAGACAAGGTTGTTCCTATATCACTAAACTACCCCTTCTTCTTCAAGCCTATACAGGACGGTATGGACCGACCAAAGACAGAGCTTGCCTACCGTGTACCAGCATCAAAACTCACACGTAAATCTATAGAGAACACCTCAGCAATTCCAGAGTTAGAAGGTCTTGACACCACTATTGACTGGAAAAATACAGGGGACAACTCTTACGATGGGGAGAAGCTAAGGTTCTTAGTACATGACGAGAGCGGTAAATGGTTGCCTCCTGATAATATCCTAAACAACTGGCGTGTGGTAAAGACCACTCTTAGGTTAGGTCGGCGTATCATTGGAAAGTGTATGATGGGATCAACCTCAAACGCGTTAGATAAAGGAGGGTCTAACTTCAAGAAAATGTATGAGGATTCCAATGTTTTAGAACGTAACGCTAACGGCCAGACCAAGAGTGGCCTATATTCTTTGTTCATACCTATGGAGTGGAACTTTGAGGGTTTCATTGACCAGCACGGGCATCCTGTTTTTAGGAAACCTGACGAGCCTGTGCTCGATGCACTGGGTGATGTTATCGAGTCTGGAGTACTTGACTACTGGGAGAATGAGGTGGAGTCTCTAAAGAAAGACCCAGACGCTCTTAACGAGTTTTACAGACAGTTCCCTAAAACAGAATCACACGCGTTCAGGGACGAGGCCAACAATAGTTTATTTAACCTTCAGAAGATCTACGAACAGATAGACGCTAACGAAGGTCTTGATAATCAACGAGTTGTACAGCGTGGAAACTTTAGCTGGAAGAACGGAGTCAAAGACTCTGAGGTGGTATGGACACCAAATAATAGAGGAAACTTTCTCGTCACCTGGATACCCAAGTACGAGATGCGAAATAACGTAATTATAAAAGATGGGAAGAAATATCCTGGGAATGTACATATTGGCGCATTTGGATGTGACAGCTATGACATATCAGGAACTGTTGGTGGCGGTGGCTCTAACGGAGCACTACATGGCCTGACAAAGTTCAATATGGATGACGCGCCAAGCAATCAGTTCTTTTTAGAGTATATAGCAAGACCACAGACAGCAGAACTGTTCTACGAGGATGTGCTTATGGCCATGGTATTTTATGGCATGCCAATACTTGCAGAGAACAATAAACCACGTCTGCTTTATCATCTAAAAAACAGAGGGTACAGAGCTTTTAGTGTAGACAGGCCAGACAAACACAAGAACGATCTATCTAAGGCTGAAAGAGAACTTGGAGGTATACCATCGTCTACATCTGTCATATCTATACACGCAGAGGCGATTGAGGCATATATCGAAGAACACGTTGGGTTTAGAGAAGAAGGTACTGGTAATATGTATTTTAACAGGACGTTACAGGACTGGGCCAACTATGATATCGCAAAACGTACCAAGTTTGATGCGACGGTTTCCTCTGGATTAGCGATAATGGCTAACCAAAAGTACGTAAGTAAGCCTCAGAGAGAGGCTAAGGAAATAAATATTACCTTTGCAAGGTATAATAACTCAGGATTTCTAAGCACAATAAAGAGATAGATGGCAATACCAAAATCTTCAACTGGATTTCCCGACCAACTTGCACCTGACATTGAGAAGGACTCTTACGAATACGGACTAGCCGTAGGTAGAGCTATCGAGTCAGAGTGGTTTAGAAAAGAGGGTGGGGCCGCTTCCAGATTCTACACAAGTAGAGATACTTATCATAAGCTACGCTCATACGCAATGGGCGATCAGTCTATCAAAAAATATAAAGATGAGATGTCTATCAATGGTGACATTTCTTATCTAAACCTAGACTGGACACCAGTCCCTATCATACCTAAGTTTGTAGATGTTGTTGTAAATGGTATCTCTAACAGATTATTTGATATTAAGGCTGAGGCTGTCGATCCTATCTCATCTAACCAGAAGGCCATCTACAAGAATCGCATACAGACTGAGATGCGTAACAAAGAAATATTCGAGCAGATAGGTGAGTCTTTGGGACAAAACCTTTTCTCTCAGGATGTTGATCTATTACCTCAGAACGATGACGAGCTAGACCTGCACATGCAGATCGACTACAAGGACGATATTGAGATTGCTGCAGAGAAGTCTATAGAGAACACTCTTCTTATGAATAACTACGAGTTAATCAAGAAGAGACTGGATGAGGATGCTACCGTACTTGGTATCTCTGTAGAGAAGCATTCTTTCAACTTACACGACGGAATAAAGATTGATTATGTTGACCCTGCTAACTTTATATTTAGCCCAACGGAAGACCCTACATTCGAAGATTGCTACTATTTTGGAGAGGTTAAGAATGTAAACCTTACAGAGCTAAAAAAGATTGCTCCACACCTTACACAGGAAGATCTACAACAGATCTCTAAGGAGGCTGGTAAATGGGATACATATCAAGGAGTACGAGGTGCTATCAATAGCAGCGACAGTGCATTTGAGTCTAACACGGCAACACTTCTTTATTTTACATATAAGACAGACAAGAATATTGTCTACAAGAAAAAAATTACTGCGGTAGGAACTGAGAAGGTAATCAAGAAAGATGACTCTTTTAACCCACCAGAGGACGTAGAAAACTTTGAGAAACTTTCACGTCGTATTGATGTTTGGTATGAGGGTGTTCTTGTTCTTGGAACAAACAGACTACTTAAGTGGGAGGTAATGAGGAATATGGTGAGACCAAAATCTTCTATACACAAGGTGTATCCTCCATATATTGCGTCTGCTCCTAAAATGTACAGAGGGCAGATCGATTCTTTGGTCAAGAGAATGATACCATTCGCTGACCAGATTCAGCTTATCCACCTAAAACTACAACAGGTAGCATCTAGAATGATCCCTGACGGGGTATATATAGATGTAGATGGTATATCTGCCATTAACCTAGGTAACGGTAACACATATTCTCCACAGGATGCTCTTAACCTATACTTTCAGACAGGTTCTGTTATAGGTAGATCGTTTACAGAGGATGGTGAGTTTAATCACGGAAAGGTTCCAGTTCAGGAGCTAACATCTTCTGGAGCAAACACCAAGATAAGCTCGCTTATTAATATGTATAACTACAACCTGAACATGATCAGGTCTGTAACTGGTCTTAACGAGGCTAGAGATGGAAGTATGCCAGATCCTAACTCATTAGTTGGTGTACAAAAACTTGCAGCTCTTAACTCTAACACAGCAACAAGACATATATTAAAATCTGGTCTTTTCATGACCCAGCGTCTTGCAGAGTGTGTCTCTTACAGAATATCTGATATATTAGAGTATTCTGATATGGCTGAGGATTTTGTTAAGGCTATTGGAAGAAACAGTGTTGATCTTCTTGCGGAGATTTCTGAGCTTCACCTTCATGACTTTGGTATCTATATAGAACTACATCCTGATGAGGAAGAGAAGTCTATGCTTGAGCAAAACATTCAGGCATCGTTATCATCAGGACAGATTGATATTGACGACGCCATTGATATCAGAAGTGTTAAGAATGTGAAGATAGCGTCTCAACTACTTAAGGTACGTAAGAAGAGAAAAGAGAAGTTGATGCAGAAGCGTCAGCAGGAGAATATTGCTCTACAGGCTGAAGCAAACCAACAAGCTACTCTTGTGGCTGAACAGGCCAAGCAACAGACTGTATACTCAGAGGGTGAGATCAAGGCTAAGCTATTACAGCTAGAGGCTGAGATTGAGATGCAGAGAATGCAGAATGAGTTCCAACTTAAGGCGCAACTTATACAGCTGCAGAAAGGTATGGATATTCAGGCGAAGAATGCAGACCTACAGACTCAGTTAGAGAAAGAAAGATATAAAGAGGATCGTAAAGATCAGAGAACTGCTAAGCAAGCATCTCAACAATCAAAATTAATCCAGCAAAGAAATCAGGACTTAGATCCAATAGACTTCGACGGTAAAGACTCATTAGGGTCTGGACTGGAAGGTTTAATGGGTTTATAAAAAGTTCAGTAACTTTGCGCTAAATTTAATAAAATGGCAATTACATTCAAAGATGAGGATGGTAACATTCTCGGACAAATTGACGAACAAGGACAGGAAGTTCAGCCAGAGGTACAAGAAGTACAGGAAGAACAACCCGAACTAGAGCAGGAACAACCTGTAGAAGAACAGGAAGTTGTTGCAGAACAGGAAGAACCTGTTGTAGAGCAGGAGAAACCTGAAATAAACGAGGAAGACATCGTCAGAAACTTCTTGAAAGAGAAGTATCAGATCGAGTCACTCGAAGACGTTCTTAAACAAGATGAACAAAAGCTTCCAGAGGATGTGGATGCTTTCCTTCGGTACAAGAAAGAAACTGGCCGTGGTTTTGAGGATTATATGAATCTTCAGAAGGATTGGTCTAAGGTAAATGAACAAGAAGTTCTTAGACAGTACTACAAGGAAAACAACCCTCACCTGGATGACGAAGATATTAGCTACCTGATGGAAGAAAAGTTCTCGTACGACGAGGACCTTGATGACGAAAGAGACATCAAAAGAAAGAAGGTGGCTATGAAAGATGAACTGTATAAAGCTAAGAACCACTTTGAATCTCTGAAGGAAAAGTATAAGGCACCTCTTGAGTCAAGTTCTGCCGACTTACCACAAGAATACAAAGAGGCATTTAGTTTTTATAGTGAATATACCGAGCAATCTAAAAAAGAGGCTCAACTTCAAGAAGAAAGATCTAAAGTTTTCTTAGAGAAAACAAACAATCTTTTTACCGAGGAATTCAAAGGTTTTGAGTTCGATCTTGGTGATAAGAAACAGTTGTTTGCTCCAAAAGACGTTAGTAAGGTAAAGGAGACTCAGTCAGATATTACCAACTTCTTCAACCAGCACATAGATGAGAATGGCTACGTCAAGGACGCAACCTCTTATCATAAAGCTTTATTTGCAGCTAGCAATGCTGATGCAATGGCTAAGTACTTCTACGAGCAAGGTGTTGCTGACGCAACCTCTGGTCTTGTAAAGGAAACCAAAAACATTAGCATGAGTGTTAGAGACAATAAGCCTGTAGAGAACAAGGGTGGGTTGAAGTATCGCGAAGTTAGTCCTGATTTAGGTCGTTCACTTAAAATTAAGAAATAACTTTTTAAAAAACAAACATTATGTCATTATCTTTTACTGGTGTAGGTGGAGCTTTAACTCCAGCACCAACTAAAACTGTCCTTCCTAGCAACTACCTAGGATCAGACATCGCTTACACAAGCCAATTTTTACCAGACGTACACGAGAAAGAATTCGCAAAGTACGGTAACCGTTCTGTATCTTCATTCCTACGTTTAGTAGGTGCTGAGGTTCCTTTCGCTTCTGACCTTATCCAATGGTCTGAGCAGGGTCGTCTACACTTAGCTGTAACGGGAGCTACTCGTACTGCAGACGTTATCACTTCTGCTGGACACCCTTTCCGTGCTAACCAGACAGTTGTTATCAAAGACGCTGATGGTACTCAAGAGAAGGCTATCATCCTTGATAACTCTGATCTTACTGCTGACACTTTCGCGGTTGCTTCTTACGAGAACGCTAACCTAGCTGCTGCTCTTGCAACTTCTGGACTAAGCATCTTCGCTTTCGGTTCTGAGTTCAAGAAAGGTACTGCAGGTATGTCAGGAAGCTTAGAGGCTCCTAAAGACATCCAGTCGGTTAAGCCAATCATCATCAAAGACAAATACGAAATCAATGGTTCTGACATGGCTCAGATCTCTTGGATTGAGGTTGAGTCTGATGCTGGTTCAGGATACTTCTGGTACCTAAAGTCAGAGACTGAGACTCGTAAGCGTTTCGAAGACTACCTAGAGCTTGCTCTTATCGAAGGTCGTGAGGCTGCAGGTGGATCAGGAGCTGCTACAGCTGGATACGGTGGTACTAAAGGTCTTTTCCAACAAGTTGAGACAAGAGGTAACATCGCAACTGGATCTATCGCTGATCGTTCTGACATCGAGAACTTAGTAAAAGTTCTTGACAAAGAAGGTGCTATCCAAGAGAACGTACTTTTCGTAAACCGTGCTAAATCTTTCGAGATCGACCAAGTATTAGCTAGCCTAAATACTTACGGATCTGCAGGAGCTGCATCTTACGGTATGTTCGACAACGACGAAGACATGGCTCTTAGCCTTGGATTCTCTGGATTCAACTTAGGATACGATTTCTATAAGTCTGACTGGAAATACTTAAACGACGCTACAACTGGAGGTCTTACTTCAGGTATTGATGGTCTTTTAGTACCAGCAGGTACAACTAGCGTATATGACGAAGTAATGGGTGAGAGCGTTGTTCTTCCATTCCTACACGTTAAATACCGTCAAACAGCTACTGAAAACCGTAAGTACAAGTCTTGGTTAGTAGGTTCTGCTGGTGGAGCTAGCAACAGCGACACTGACGCAATGGCTGTTCATTTCTTATCAGAAAGAGCACTTTGTGTTATGGGAGCTAACAACTTCATCTTATTGAAGTAATATTCCTGGTAGTTTACCCTCGTCTTTAGGACGGGGGTATTTACTACCCTTTTAATCTAATTTTAAATTCTAATAAAATGGCAACAAGAAAAGCAGCTCAGATTGAGCTAAAACAAAGAATATACACCCTAGTGGGTGGTATTACACCCGTGAACTTTATTCTTCGTTCACGTCACACATCAAATAAACCATTACAATACTTTGACGGAAAGTTGAATCGATCTCTTCGATACGCTTCTAATCAGTCATCTATATTTGAGGATGAACAGGTAGGAGACGTAACCCTTCCAGCTATTGTATTCAATGACGGTAAACTAGTCACAAGACCAGAAGACACTATACTACAAGAGTTTCTTTCTAAACACCCAGATAACGGTAAGTTATTTGTTGAGTTTGACCCAGCTGGTAAGGCTGAGATTGAGCTTGAGACCATTGAAAGAGAGATTGAGGCTATGACCTTGGCTAGATCTATGGAGATCGAAGACCTTGAGGCTGTAGCTAGAGTGGTATTAAAGTCTAAAGTAAACGACATGAGCTCTAAAGAGATTAAGAGAGATATGTTATTGTTTGCTAAGTCTAAGCCAGAGACCTTCTTAAATCTTGCCAACGATGAGAACATCAAACTCAGAAACCTCGCTATCCGTGCGGTAGAGATGGGTGTACTAAGAGTTGCTCCAGATAACGCTACAGTTACATGGGCTAAAGGCAAGAAGGAAAAGGTGGTAACGGTACCATTCGGAGAGAATGTTTACTCTGGACTTGCTAAGTTCTTTAAAACAGACGAGGGCATTGAGGTGATGCAGGCCATCGTAAACGAATTATAGTCCTCACATCAACCAAGTGTAAAGAGGGGTGCTCAAAAGGCGTCCCTCTTTTTTTTGTACTTTTGCTTAAAATATCCACTAATGATTAATAACGTAAGAAACACTGTTCTAAGTCTCTTG
>Ga0209555_10001971_pt1 | contig 14940 bp, 8 predicted proteins | sample SaaInl85LU_5_DNA_FD_184643 | JGI IMG/M metagenome (GOLD analysis project Ga0209555, IMG submission 184643) | Marine microbial communities from expanding oxygen minimum zones in the Saanich Inlet - ESP_85LU_5_DNA (SPAdes) (version 2) | ecosystem: Environmental > Aquatic > Marine > Intertidal zone... | reverse complement strand
TCATAATGAACAAAGTTTTCGTAGGTATTGAAAGAGAATTTGAAATCAGAAATAAAGTCCTGAAAAAATCCACTCATGTATTGCGATTGAATTAAATCTGACTTTTTCCATTGGGCATCGCAATGAATAATCGTATAGTAATAATCGCCTAGATCAGAACCCAATTTGTCGAAAGAAAAATTGATTGATTCTCTTGAGGCCAAATCAATAGCTGGATTACTCATTTTCCATCCAGTTTTGGCAGCCCAGATAGTCTTGATATCCGAAACGTAAATTTTATTTTGGATAGGAGTAGAGCCAAATGTTTCTTCAAAAGTAGGTTTGTTGGGCAGGCTAGATTCATTACCAACAACACTTGGCGAATTTACCATGCAGCCAAAAAGAAAAAGGATACCGAAGAATAGAAGGATGTTATTTTTCATAGAATACTGAGTATGAAACAAAAATAAGATAAAAATGTGAGGAACTGATTTATACTGAATACTAAAAGAACATAAATCAAAGGATTGTTTTATATTTGTACCGTATTTGGTTTGGGTGAGATATTTTTTCTCATTCGATTAAAAGGGAATTAGGTGAAAAACCTAAGCTGTTCCCGCAACTGTAAGCTTCGAAAAAAGCTTGTTTTATACACCACTGTTCGTTTATGGATGGGAAGGAAAACAAGTAATGAAGTAAGTCAGGAGACCTGCCAAGCACAACATAAGTACTGTTTTCGGGATAAAAACAAGTGAAACTTTTCCTTTTTTAGTAAAGGAGTATTTTCATCTGCAATTCGCAAAATGGTATTTGTTATTTAGAAACACTATTTAATAAATACATAAAATTGAAAAAAAAATATATCTTAATTTTAGTAGGATTACTCTCGTTTTCTGCACTTTCACAAACTCACCAATCTTCAAACTTCGAGGACTTAACCATTCCTCTCGATACGTTTTGGAACGGAAGTGATTTGTTGGGAGGTTTCAACTCTGGAATGGTGAGATTTGAGAATGATTACGATACAGCTTGGGGAGGTTCGTGGAAGAAATTCGCTTATTCTTCCATGAGAGATACCACAACTGCAAGTTATACAAATCAATTTAGCTGTATTGCAGGACATGGGGTAAATAATTCTGCAAATTATGGAGTTGGATATTCCACAAGTACTGAGTTTGCTTCTTTATTTTCTTTAACCACTCCATCTTCGGGAATCTCGATGTTTAAAGGTGTTTATATCAATAATTCGACTTACACTTATTTAAGTATGAAAAATGGCGATGCATTTGCCAAGAAATTTGGAGACAGCACAAATGCCTCTGGTGCTTTGGACGGAACTTTTGGGAAAGACTGGCTAAAGCTAACTGTCTTCGGAGGATTAGATTCCTTGGAATTCTATTTGGCAGATTTTAGAGGACCAGATTCAACGGATTATATTATAAAAGATTGGACTTATTTGGATCTCACTCCTCTGAACGAAAACTTGAGTTTAAGTTTTAAATTATCATCTTCGGATACGGGAAGTTTTGGAATGAACACACCTGCCTATTTTTGTATTGATAGTTTGGTTTATGATGGAACCACTTCTGTAAAAGAATTGAATAAAAACTCGATATCACTTTACCCAAACCCAACTAACAATTTTGTTAAAGTTTCTCTAGGAGAAGAACTTCAAGAGGTTTCATTTCAATTGATTGATGTGACTGGAAAAGTAATTGAAAGTACCAAAATCCCAGAAACGAGTCAATTTCAGATTGATTTGACGAGTTATAATAAAGGAATTTATTTCATAAGAATTGAAGGAGAGAATAAGGTTTTTACCAATCGAATAATCAAACAATAATTGAAAAATACAATTCAAATACTCTGCTTTTCTTTCCTAGCCCAAATTGCTTTGGGTCAAGGAAATTTTGCCCCTTCGGCTGGTCAAACAGGCTCAACAGCAATGCACAAAGATAGCTCGAGTTTTGTGGCTTGGATAGATCGATGCATCGTAAGAAGAGGCCTTCAACAAATAAATGACACAAGTTTAGGTTTTGCAAATGTTGGAGATTCTTCCGATGCATTCGGAAAGGCGGACGGAACAACAGTGAGTTTGGGCGATGGTGGTGAAGCAATAGTTGAATTATCTCAGCCCGTTTTTAATGGTCCAGGATATGATTTCGCTGTGTTCGAAAATGGCTTTTCGGCCACTTTTTTGGAGTTGGCTTTTGTTGAAGTCAGTTCAAATGGAATAGACTTTTTTCGATTTCCCTCCACGAGTCAAACTCAGGTAGTAAGTCAGGTAGGGACTTTTGGGAATTTGTTTGCCACTGAGATTCACAATTTGGCAGGAAAATACCACGTAAATTATGGAACACCATTCAATTTAGATGAAATTCCTGATACTGGTTTGTTAAATAAATTTGCCATTACTCATATCAAAATAATTGACGTAATCGGAAAAATAAATGAGTCTTTTAGCACCTTTGATTCAAGCGGAAAAGCAATCAATGATCCTTGGCCAACTCCTTTCGGCTCTTCGGGTTTCGATTTGGACGCTGTTGGTTTGATTCATGTAAACGGAATCAATTCAGTGAAACAAGAAAAGCTTGTGTTGTCAATATTTCCAAATCCAGCACATGATTTTTTGACCATAGAATCCAATCTTCCTATTTCGCAAGTACAATTTATTGATCTTACAGGACGAGTTTTTGACTATCAAAATCAAAGAAAAATTGATATTTCAGGACTGAATTCAGGAGTATATTTTGTAAGAATCACAACCAATTCTCAATCCTATGTCACCAAGTTGGTTAAAAAATAAGGTTAGTATTTTATTTCTTTTTTTCGTCTATACGGGGTTTTCACAGAAATTGGATACACTTAATACTTTTGTTGTGACCGAAGTACTTAGCGAACTCAAAACATTTTCTCACATTGAATTATCAATGGATTCTAATTCTGCTCATTCTTTGGATGAATTGCTGGAACTGTCTCCCGTTTATTTAAAAAATTATGGGCAAGGTCAGTTAGCTACGCTTTCCATAAGAGGAAACGGAGCGTCTCAAACTCAAGTGTTTTGGAATGGATTTAAAATGAATTCACCTTCTTTAGGTCAAACAGATTTGTCATTGATTCCAGTCTTTTTTCTTTCCAATGCGAGAATCAATTATTCTGGAGGAAGCTCTGTAAACGGAAGCGGAGGAATAGGAGGAAGTGTAGATTTGTCCAACCAATTAAATTGGCAGAAAGGTGTTGTTGGTATGGCTGGCGTTCAGTTAGCGAGTTTTACAAATTCTATAGCGCGATTTCAGTTGTCATTCGGCAAAAACAAAGTGTTTCAGCAATTAAAAATGTACCACAAAAAAGGAAAGAATGATTTTGAATTTACCGATGTGAGCGACATCAAAAAGCCAAAAGTTTTTCAGGAAAACAACCAAATTAGCCAGCAAGGTGGCCAATATGAAATAGGAGTGAGGATGAACAAAAAGAACTTGATTCAGGGTACAGTTTTGTTCTTTAATAGCGACAGAGAAATCCCGCCTGTGCTTTCTACTGTTTCTAACAAGGAAACACAAGAAGACAAGTCCGTAAAATCATTTGTGAGTTGGAAATCATTTCAGGATAATTTCACAAGTGATTTGAGAGTTTCATATTTCAAAGAGCAGTTGAATTATACCGATTCAATATCGTCTATTTTTTCAACTTCAAATATCAACACCTATCAAGCTCAATGGAGAAGTAAGTTCAAACTGCTCAAGGTATTCGATGTAGAGACCTCTTTGGGGAATTCATTGTACCAAGTAGAATCTTCGGGTTTTTCTCAGGAAAAGACTAGGAATGAATTGGGACTTTATTCAAAAATATCAGAGACGTTACCCAAATTGTATTACGAGGTTTTTGCTCGTCAAGAACTTATAGATGTTTCTTTTTCTCCAATAATGTTTGGGGGAGGTTTTGCTTATTTGCCTTTCAAAAAGAAAATTGAATTGAGAGGAAATATTGCTAGCGTGTTTCGATTACCAACTCTCAATGATTTGTATTGGGCTTTGGGAGGAAATGAATCACTTTTGCCAGAAAAAGGTTGGAATTCTGAGCTATCGATATCTTATAAAAAAACGAAAAAACCGAAAGAATGGAGCACTTCCATTACTGGTTTTTATAATGAAACAGAAAACTGGATCCAATGGGTTCCTGCAAATAAAGGAGTTTGGTCTCCTCGAAATGTAAAGAAAATTACAAATACCGGAGCCGAATTATCAATCAACTATTCTTGTCAAATAAATGATTTTTCATTCGGGTTGTTGGGCTTTTATTCTTTTACTCATTCGATGAATAGAATTTCTGAAAATTCAAATACTTTATTGGTAGGTAAAATGCCAATTTATATTCCAAACCATAAGGCATCTGGAACTTTTGGAATGGGGTATAAAAAAATATCATTGACTTATAGCCAAATTTACAACGGTCGAGTTTTTATTGACGAAAGCAATTCAGCTTATATGCCTCATTATTTTCCAGCAAATATCTCTTTGGAATATAGGCTAAAGTTAAAATCTCAATCATTATTCCTGAAAGGAAAAATAAATAACTTGTACAACGAACAATTTCAGGTTGTAGCCAATAGACCAGTTGCAGGAAGGAATTATTCATTCGATATTTCTTACTTTTTTTAAATGAAACAGATACATATATATATAGGTATACTTTTTACAGTTTTGTCTTGTAAAAAAGAAATAGGTCCACAAAACTTAATAGATGATTCTTTAGGCTCGGGTTCTCTTTTAGTCTTGAACGAAGGGAACTTTGGATTTGGAAACGCATCGATTTCAAGATTGAATCCTAATTCTGGAGAGATTGAAAATAACCAGTATCGTTTGATAAATGAAGTTAGTATTGGCGATGTGCTTCAGTCTGCAAAAAGATATCGAAATCAATATTACTTTGTTGTAAACAACTCAGGAAAGATTGTAGTAACTGATACAAATCTTGTTTTTCAGCGCGAGATTTTAGGATTTAATAGCCCGAGGTATATTGAGTTTTATGGAAATACGGCTTATGTCACAGATCTTAAACAAAAAGCTGTGTATAAAGTAGATTTGTCAACACACTCTATTGTTTCCGAAATACCTGCCCAAGGCTGGACCGAAGATGTTATCCTTAATAATTCAGAATTATTGGTATTGGATAGGGGAGATTACCTTACAAATTCAGATTCAAATTGGGTGTATGTTATAGATCCAGATTTGGGAAGTAAAACTGACAGTCTAAAATTAGGAGTAAATCCAAATAGTATGCAACTCGATAATGAGAGAAATTTGTGGGTGCTCACATCAGGAAATACCGGAACCGAATTTTCTTCTCTCACACAGTATGATTTGATCTCTAAGTCCATTTTGTTTCAGTTTATTTTCACCTCAGGGGGCAATCCATCCAATTTGAGTTTCTCGCCAGAGAACGAACGGCTCTATTTCATTAATAACTCTATTTTTTCTATTCATTCGAGCGGAACTGAAAGCTCACCATCTGAATTCTATCAAAATCAAAATGAAAATTTTTATGGCTTGAATGTCATTGGGCGAAGGATATTTGCATTTGACGCGAAAAATTACAATCAAATTGGAGATGTTAACATTTTTACATTAGGAGGAGAAAAATTAAAAAAAGTGTCATCATCCCATATACCATCTATGGTTATTAAATAAATTCAGTTTTTTTTGACTTCAGTTATTAACAGTTTTTGTTTTATTGTTAACAAGTTTGAAGGAATATAAATTTAAAATGCGTTGAATTTTTCTTAATTTAACCAACTAAATGCATTCTATTAAGAATGAAACAGTGAAAAAATGTTAACCAAATAAACACAAATGAAGAAAAATTACTTTTTATTTATTCTCTTGCTTTTGGCAGGTAATTTAATCTATTCTCAGAGACTTTTAGAGAATTTTGAATCTACAACTGCACCAGCTTTGGGTTGGAGCATGTCTTATGCAAACTCAAGTCCTGCCTCAGGAAACATCATGACTCATTCTACTACGCAGTCTTTTAGTGGGTCTCGATCTTTCCGTTTTAGTTCATATAGTTTTGGATCTCCATATGAGCAGTACTTAGTAAGTCCTGAATTAGATGTAACTTCTGTAGACAGTTTGACTTTTTATTACAGAAAATCAAATTGGTCTACGGAGCCATTCGCTGTTGGTGTATCATCAACAACGAATGCCTTATCCAGTTTTACTTATGGTTCTACTGTTACTAATGCTTCGTCTTCTGGTTGGCAAAAACACGTTGAGTCGATACCAGTAGGTACAAAATATGTTTCAATTCGTTATTCTGGTAATTATACGTATTATTTATACATTGATAGTTTAAACGGACCAGATTTATATGTTCCTTCATGTCCTGATGTGTTGTCAATGAATTTCTCTAATACCTCTTCTGATTCAACAGATTTATCATTTTCTTATGGAAGTTCACCTTTAAGTTTTGAACTTGAATATGGGGTGTCCGGATTCTCTGCTGGCTCAGGTACAACAATTAGCTCTACATCAACAAGTTTAACTTTAGCTGGGCTTGCATCGAACACAACTTACGATGTATATATAAAGGCTATTTGTGCAGTTGGAGATTCAAGTGGTATTACAGGTCCTTTCTCTTTCACTACCCTTTGCGGTGCTATTTCGAGTTTTCCATATTCTGAAAATTTTGATGGATCTTTAATTGGCGGAGTTTGGCCATGTTGGTCGGTTGTTAATGTTGATGGAGGTGTTACTTGGAGGCAAGGAAATACCTACATAACTCCCACACATTCAACACCATATGCAGCATATGGTAGTGGTAATTCGAATGATTTTTTAATTAGCCCCCAATTTACCATAGGAGCCAATGATATTAGAATTAAATTTTGGGATAAGGTAGAATCTTCATCTTATCCAAACACATATGAAATACTTGTTTCCACTACGGGAAAAAACTCAGCTGATTTTACTGATTCAATAACAACGATTACAACAACGAATACCTCATGGGTTGAGCATACTGTCGCTCTAACAGGTTATACAAATCAAAATATTTATGTTTCATTTCATCAAACCAGTTCAGCTTCTCAATATTGGGGGTTTGGTATCGATGATTTTTATGCTGAAGTTATTCCAAACTGTCCAGAACCAAATACTGCGACATTGGGAGCCCATGCTATAACAACAAACTCTGCAAATATAAATTGGACTGAAGCTGGAACTTCAAATTCTTGGAGAATTGAATACGGTACTGCTGGTTTTGTGCAAGGAACAGGTACAACATCTGTAGTGTCAAACGATACAGTTGCGTTAACTGGTTTAAATCCTTTCACTACTTACGAATTTTACGTTACATCAATTTGTACACCAACAGATTCAAGTCCATGGACAGGCCCTTATTCATTTACAACTCTTTGTAATGACACGAATGTTGGACCTTGGTCAGATGGAGTAGAAGGACATCCAAATACTACAACAGGTTCAGCTATTGCAAATTGTTGGACTTCGACAAATACAGGTTCTAGCTTTGATTGGAATATTACATCTGGTGGTACTCCATCTTCAGGTACTGGAGCTTTGTCTGCCAATACTGGAACTAAATTCTTTTATACTGAAGCTTCAGGAGCTGGAACATCGGATACAGCTATTTTGAATACACCTTCTATAGACTTAAGTTCTCTAACTACACCGTTTTTAGAATTTTATTACCACATGTTTGGTAACCAAATGGGATCTTTAAGCGCCCAAGTTTTCAATGGAACCACTTGGACAAATGAAATTACAATTACTGGTTCTCAGCAAGCTTCTCAAGCATCGTCTTGGAACCAACAATATGTTGATCTATCTTCTTATTCTGGTGTTATAAAAATTAGGTTCATTGCAATTAGTAACGGATCTTGGGAAGGGGACATATCTTTGGATGACATTGCTGTTGTTGAGTCGCCTGCATGTTTCTCGCCTACAATGGCGGGAGTAACGGTAAATACAAGTACGAGTGCAACGCCAAGTTGGTCGGCACCGTTGTTCGGAACTCCTACAAGTTACATCGTGAGATATGACACTGCTGGATTTAATCCTCTAGTAACAGGAACTAATGTTGTTTCAAGTACTTTGTCAACCACATTGACAGGTTTAACTGCAAAAACGAATTACGATTATTATGTAAGAACCTATTGCGGAGGAACTGATTCTAGTGCTTGGGTTGGTCCAATTTCATTTTATACTTGGTACTGTGTACCTGCTCCGTCTTCTGTTGATGCTAGTGGAATTACCAATGTAACAATAGGTACAATAAACAATACTACAGGTTCAGAACCAGGTAGATATGGTGACTACGATTCGTTATCTACAGACATTATTCAGGGTGCACCAGCACAAGCATTTTCTATCCAATATTCTACTGGATACACGTATGGTACTAAAATATGGATTGATTGGAATGATAATTTGGTATTTGATACAAATGAACAAGTTTACTTTGGTTTATCCGCATTTACTAATCCTACAGTCTTGTCAGGAACATTCGCGGTTCCTGCTTCTGCACCATTAGGTTCTCACATTATGAGAATTGGAGGTACGGATAACAATGCTGGTCCAAGCAGTCCATGTTATACCGGGTCTTACGGTTCGTTTGAAGATTATACTGTGAATGTTATTCCACCGTGTTATGTTGCTGCAACTGACTCTTTTGTTGTATGTGATTCGATGATGTGGAGAAACGGAATAACATATTCATCATCAAATAACACAGCAATTGACACGTTAAAAAGTAGTATTGCTGGTATTTGTGACACTATCTTTACATTGAATTTGACTGTGAAATACTCAACTACTTACACGGATAGCTATGTTGTGTGTGATTCGATGACTTGGATTGATGGAAATACTTATACTGTTTCTAATAATTCTGCAACTCACATTATACCGAACTCAGTAGGATGTGATAGTATTATCACTTTAGATCTTATCGTTAACAATAGCAAAACATTCACAAACATTGTTACTGCTTGTGAGTCATATACTTTGCCGGGTGGAAGAACAATGAATTATACAGGTTCGTTTACAGACACTATTCCAACAACATTAGGATGTGATAGTGTAATTACAACCTTATTGACAATCAATTACAATGCATATAAAACAATTTCGGTTACTTCATGTGGTAGCTATACTTCTCCAAGTGGAAAAATATGGGCAACTTCAGGAACGAGATATGACACAATTCCTACTTCATTAGGGTGTGATAGTTTATTGACTATTAATCTTACAGTTAAAGCTAACACGGCTGAAACAAGAACAATTTCATCCTGTGGAAGCTATACAGTTCCAGAAACTGGAAATACTTATCCTGTAAGTGGAACATATACTGATTTTGTTACCAATGCATTTGGATGTATTAAAACAATAACTACCATTTTAACGGTGAATTCAGTAGTGGCCTCAGCTCCAACTGTATCTGGAATTACATTGACTTCTCCAAATACTGGTGTTTCATACAAATGGATGGATTGTGAAAATGCTTACTCATATATTTTAGGAGAAACTAGTCAAGCTTACACTCCAGAAAGAAATGGAGAGTATGCTGTTGAAATTACTTCTGTAGATGGATGTAAGGATACTTCTAGCTGTACTGAAATTAGAAGTGTTAGTTTGGATGAATATGTTGTAAATGCATCTGACGTAAATGTATATCCTAACCCGTCAAATGATAGAGTAACTATTGATATTACAAAATTAAATGAAAACGAAAATGTAACGATTCAGTTATTTGATGCAATAGGAAAAGTTATTTATTCGACAGTAATTTCTGCTAAGAATAATAGTGTTGAACTAGAAACAAGTTCATTGCCTCAAGGTATTTATTCTATCTCTATTTCAAACGAATACTTCTCAATTTCTAAAAAGTTGACAGTTATTCATTAAGAAAAATAAATAATAAATTTAAAGCCTCTTGTTAACACAAGGGGCTTTTTTTTGTTTACAATTACAGAAATACAATTTTGAATACATCAGGATGTAATAATGTTTTAAGATTAGTATCGCCCTATGATTTTGATATGTTACCAGAAACTGGAGCCAATTATATTACCTCAGGAACTATTATCGATAAGACTATAAATAATTATAGATAACCTATTTTTAATATCTATATAAGGTATTCTTGTCATTCTCAAAAAGCCTTAGTCGATTCCGACTAAGGCTTTTTTATGGCTTAAACATTAAGTTAGGGATAGGTGTGACATAGTATCCTGAGTATCCTAAAGGTCTAATACACTCTATTTTTTCCGTTCTAAATATACCTAAAAAAAGCCTAGATAAATATTTACCTAGGCTCTTACTTTTATTAGTTTATTCTTATAATAAATCTTCATCTACAAAATTTGGAATAGTAACTTTTAATTCTGGGTTTTCATCCATGGCTTTTTTTATAGCAAAGATTGCTTCTTCGTTTCTTGCCCAACTTCTTCGAGCTATACCATTGTTTACGTCCCAAAACAACATAGATTTCAATCTTCTCGAAGCGTCTGATGTTCCGTCTAATAGCATCCCAAATCCTCCATTCATTACTTCTCCCCATCCAACTCCACCACCGTTGTGAATAGAAACCCAAGTAGCTCCTCTAAACGAATCTCCAATGACATTGTGAATAGCCATGTCAGCAGTAAAACTTGAACCGTCATAAATGTTAGAAGTTTCTCTGTATGGTGAGTCCGTTCCAGAAACATCGTGGTGATCTCTTCCTAAAATTACTTCACCAATTTCACCTCTTTCAATAGCTTCATTAAATGCCTGAGCTATTTTTATTCTACCATCAGAATTTGCATATAAAATTCTTGCCTGAGAACCAACTACCAATTTATTTTCTTTTGCTCCCTTAATCCACTGAATGTTATCCAACATTTGTTGTTTGATTTCAATAGGTGAATCTTTCGCCATTTCTTCCAATACCTTGCAAGCGATTTCATCCGTCTTGTCCAAGTCAGTTTCTTTTCCGCTGGCGCAAACCCATCTAAAAGGTCCAAAACCATAATCAAAACACATCGGTCCCATGATGTCTTGCACATAAGATGCATATTTGAAATTGATTCCGTTCTCAGCCATGATATTTGCTCCAGCTCTCGAAGCTTCTAATAAAAATGCATTTCCATAATCAAAGAAATAAGTTCCTTTGGCTGCATGACTGTTGATTGCATTTGTTTGTCTAATCAAAGATTTTTCAACATAAGATTTGAATTCTTCAGGATTGTTTGCCATCATTTCGTTGGCTTCTTTGTAATTCAATCCTACTGGATAATATCCTCCAGCCCAAGGATTGTGCAAAGAAGTCTGGTCAGAACCTAAATCAACAAAAATATTTTCTTGATCGAATCTTTCCCACACATCTACTATATTTCCTTGATAAGCAATGGAAACAACCTCCTTGTTTTCTTTGGCAGTTCTCACACGAGTTACCAATTCATCAATGTTATCGATTAATACATCAACCCAACCTTGCTCATGTCTTTTTACTGATGCAAAATCATTGACTTCGGCACAAACTGTTACACAACCAGCTATATTTCCTGCTTTGGGCTGAGCTCCACTCATTCCACCAAGTCCAGATGTAACGAATAGTTTTCCGGCTAATCCTTCTCCGTTTTTGGAAATTTTTCTTCCCGCATTTAACACGGTAATGGTAGTTCCATGAACAATTCCTTGTGGACCAATGTACATGTACGAACCTGCCGTCATTTGTCCGTATTGTGTAACTCCTAAAGCATTAAACTTTTCCCAATCATCAGGTTTAGAGTAGTTTGGAATCATCATTCCGTTAGTCACTACAACTCTTGGAGCTTCACTGTGAGAGGGAAATAATCCCATTGGGTGTCCAGAATACATTACTAAGGTTTGTTCGTCAGTCATTTCCGACAAATACTGCATCGTTAATAAGTATTGAGCCCAGTTCTGAAAAACACCTCCGTTTCCACCATAAGTTATTAATTCATGAGGATGTTGAGCAATGGCATGATCCAAATTGTTTTGAATCATCAACATAATTGCAGCAGCTTGTTTTGATTTTGCAGGATACTCTTCGATAGGTCTTGCATAAATCTTGTAATCTGGCATGTATCGATACATGTAGATTCTTCCGTAAGTTTCCAATTCCTCACGAAATTCCTCGATAAGAGTAGGGTGCAAGTTCTTTGGGAAATACCTCAAAGCATTCTTCAAAGCTAAGACCTTTTCTTCTTTCGATAAAATGTCTTTTCTTTTGGGTGCGTGACTTATGGAGTGATCAAAATCCTTTTTAGCTGGTAATTCCGTTGGAATTCCAATCTTTATTTCGTTTAACATAGTTTTATCTTTGGAATCCAAAGATAAAAAATAGCAGAACTAGATATCAACTTTCAGGAAGTTTTATTTCTTACTTTTTTCCATTACCTCTAATATTTGTTTCAATTGTTCCGAATCAAATTGTTTTGCAACAATTTTTTTATTTTCATCGAGTAAATAAGCAACTGGCGTAACAAATACATCATAGATATTACGGTAATTGATGCTCTCAAGGGTTGTTTTATGTTCCGCCAAATATCTCATGTGGTTTTCTCTCATGTCCTGAAAATCCGAAACATTTATCCAGTCCAAATCGTTTTCAATGATAAATTTCCTCCAATCATCATTTTCAATACTTGTACAAACAGCATACACCTCCAGATCAATTTCTTTTATTTCTTTCAGGCTGTCATACACTTTCTTGAATTTAGGGATCTCTTTTTTACAATGACCGCAGTCTTCAGCCCAGAAAATAAGCATCGTATATTCGTGATTTACTTCGGCTAGGTTCATCCATTTCTTTTCAGATGTATCTGCCAAAATAATATTTGGAGCAATCTTTCCGATTAATGTAGGTCTTAATTTATCAACTTTAGGTCTCAATTTCTCTATTTTATCTTCCTCAATCCATGCACTTCTTCCGTTCAAAATATAAGCGTCAGCCACATGAACATACACAGATTCCATTCCCATAATTTTTGTTTTGGCATGAGCATAAGCTAAGAATTCGACTGCCGCTTTCATCATAAATCCATTGGGAGTTAATTTATTCATGAATTCATCAATTCGTTTATTAATGGTATCCGGAATTTGCACAATAACTTTCATGAAATAAGTTTCCATTTGATTGTAAAACAAAGCAGATTTCCCTAATCTATCATCTGATAAATCTACATTGTCCCAAAAATGATTTGTGTAATAGTCATATTTCCATTTATTGGTATCCTCTACAATCGTATTTGGCTCAGGAATTTTAATTTCGATAGACATATTGATTAATTTACCAAAATAGGTGTCTTTGTTCTTTTCAGATACATCAATTTGATATTTGATAACGGCAGAATCAATCTCGGTAATTCGTTTATTTAATTCAGTTACTTTTTCAGTTTCATTCGAATCATATGCAATTTGTCTTTCTTCAATAATTGGTTTTTTAACTTTTGCTTGTTTCTCCAAAAAATGAACATATTCAAAAAACAATTTATTTTCTTTTGATTTTTTCACATTCACATTCCCAGCTAAGTTATTCATGTCGGTCTCCAAACTAATTGAAGTTTCATTCACCAAAATATCGAAATACTTAGGAGGTTTCATCGAAGGAATGACTGCATAAACTCCATGTGGCATATCTTCGTTTACGAAAGTAAAACTCCCATCCTTGTTCACAACTGCGGTGTCATAGAAATACAAGTTTTTGCCCGTGTATGTCCCCAAATAGGCAAGGGAATCAGTCAGTCCTTTTATTTTTACTTGAATCGTATATTTTTGTTGAGAAAGTAAGTTCAAACTTAAAGTCAGGAGTAAAAAAGAAATAAAAATGTTTTTCATTGGTATGGTATGATAATAATTGTTGTTTTCTGTTTGTGTTACGAGCTGTAAAATGCTTTGTTGCCAGCATTAACAGTCTGATAACTAATTGGCATGATGCGTGCCAAATTTACAAAAAATGAGATTAAAAATAAACGTAAAAATCTATCCTTAAAATTTGCAGGAAAGAATTTTAATTTTCTATATTTGCAAACCGAAAAAATGGTGGTTGTAGCTCAGTTGGTTAGAGCACTGGTTTGTGGTGCCGGGAGTCGTGGGTTCGAATCCCATCATCCACCCTTAATTTTGAAAGAGGTTGTCAGTTTTACTGATGACCTCTTTTTTTTGTTTTTAATTCACTAAAGAATTACTTTTCTACTTTAATCTGCGTAATAAGGGAGCAGAATTATAGAGATTATTTGTTTCTTTGATTTTTAATTTAACACAATTGTATGAGCGAGAAAAAACCAAAGGTTTGGAAAATGATTCTAATTTCTTGGGTGTTTGTTTATCCTACGGTTAACATCATGTTTATCCTTATTTTTCCATTGTTAGCTGACTTTCATCAATTAATCAAGACATTAGTCTTCACTCTAATTTTAGTTCCAGTTATGGGAATCATTTTACCTAAGCTACATCGGTATTTTTGGAATTGGATAACTAAATGAGTTCTCTTTATTATAATTTGAATTCTACAAAAGTATAATTACTCTTATATTTGGACTTATTCTAGAAAAAAAATCATGGAGAAAATTCAAGAAGAGCAATCAAAATTAAGCGTACTAAAATCTAATTTTAGAACAGATTTTTCTGCAGGTTTCCTTGTTTTTTTATTAGCATTACCCTTGAGTTTAGGAATAGCTAAAGCTAGTGGTTTTCCTGCAGCTATGGGTGTTCTGACAGCTATGGTTGGTGGTTTGTTTACCGGTTTTTTTAAAGTTTCAGAACTTTCTATCAAAGGTCCAGCAGCAGGACTTATCACTATTTCAGCAGCTGCAGTTACCGAGTTTGGAGGAGGAACACAAGGTTGGCAAATGGTGTGTGCTGTAATTGTAATAATGGCAATATTACAAATTGGTTTAGGACTTTTGAAATTAGGTTCATTAAGTGATTTTTTTCCTCA
>Ga0209555_10001968_pt1 | contig 14966 bp, 19 predicted proteins | sample SaaInl85LU_5_DNA_FD_184643 | JGI IMG/M metagenome (GOLD analysis project Ga0209555, IMG submission 184643) | Marine microbial communities from expanding oxygen minimum zones in the Saanich Inlet - ESP_85LU_5_DNA (SPAdes) (version 2) | ecosystem: Environmental > Aquatic > Marine > Intertidal... | reverse complement strand
GGTTTTGATGATCAGTCATGAGTTGCACGTCGTGATGAGCGCGTCGGATCGGGTGATTTGCTTGAACGGGCATGTGTGTTGTGAAGGCGCGCCCGAGGTTGTTGCCTCGGCCCCTGAATACCGCGCGTTGTTCGGAACGGGGACCGGGGGGGCATTGGCGTTGTATCGCCATGATCATGACCACACCCACGGCGATGATTGCGGACATGATCACTCCCACCCCAAAAAACATGAGGCCGCTGAATAATGTTGGATGATTTTATGACCCGCGCGACGCTTGCGGGGGTTGGGGTGGCCTTTGCGGCGGCCCCGTTGGGGTGCTTTGTTGTGTGGCGGCGGATGGCGTATTTCGGTGACGCGACGGCGCATGCGGCCATTTTGGGGATCGCGCTGTCGCTGGCATTGCAAATCTCGGTGTTTGCGGGGGCGATGGTGGTTGCGTTAATCATGGCTTTGATGGTCACGCACTTGGCGGGGCGCGGTTATGCGATGGACACGCTTTTGGGCGTGCTCGCGCACTCGGCACTCGCGTTCGGGTTGGTTGCGGTGTCGTTTTTATCCGGCATTCGGATCGATTTGATGGCGTATCTGTTCGGAGATATCCTTGCGGTTTCGCGGGTCGATTTGATGGTGATTTGGGGGGGCGCGACCCTAGTTGTGGCGCTGATCTTGTGGCGGTGGTCGGCGTTGTTGACCTCAACTCTGAACGAGGAATTGGCCTATGCCAGCGGGTTAAATCCTAAGCGTGAGCAGCTGATATTAACCATTTCGCTCGCGATCACGGTTGCGGTTGCGATTAAGGTTGTCGGCGTTTTGTTGATTGCGGCGATGTTAATCATTCCTGCGGCCGCCGCGCGCGGGCTTGCGCGCACGCCCGAGGCGATGGCGGGTATTGCGGCAGCGATTGGTGCGATTTCTGCGGTCGCTGGTTTGCAGGGCGCGTATGTGTTCGACACGCCGGCGGGGCCGTCGATTGTGTGCGTTGCGGCCACATTGTTTGTGCTGCTGAACTTGTTGGGCTGGCGCAGTCGCAGTGGAGCTAGGGGCGATTGAGCATGCTCAATTCGGTTGGTTTTTCTTGGTTTAGTCTAGGTAAGAGTGGTTTTGACCAAGGCTAAACACATGGACCATCAAGACAAATATCAAGTTACCTGCCTGTCGTGTGGACAGGCCAACCGAGTGCCCGTGGCCAAGTTGGATGCGGGGCCAAAGTGCGCGCGTTGTGGCGCACGGCTGGTGGACGGTGCGGTGCATAACTTGAATGCGGTGGTGCATGGCAAGGCCACGCGCGGCGATCAACTTCCGTTAATCGTTGATTACTGGGCACCGTGGTGCGGGCCGTGCAAAACGATGGCGCCGGAGTTCGCGAAAGCTGCCGAAATGCTGTATCCTAACGTTCGCTTTGCGAAGATTAACACCGAAGATCACCCGACAGCGTCCCAAAAACTGGCGTTTCGTGGCATCCCATTGTTGATCCTGTATCGCGGTGGGATCGAGGTATCGCGGGTGGCTGGGGCGCGGCCTGCGGCTGAGATAGAGGCGTTTGTACGCCAGCATATCTAGGCGCGCACGATTGATGCCGATCAATTGTCCTTGTCTCAAAGCCGGCACTATGAGCCGACCTTTGAGAGGATAATGACATGGCGTATTTGGACCGACGTGAGGCTTTTGTTAACCAAGATCCCGAGGACCCGCCCAGGCCAGAGGTCCCGATGCCGGATGACCCCAGCCCCCTGCCACCATCGCGTGAAGACCCGCAACGCGAGGAGCCGATCGCCCCTCCGGCAACGCCAGAAATGCCAGATACGGACGTGCCAATCGAGGTTCCGGGGGATGACCCGTTTGAGATCGAGAACTTCCCCGTGTAGGCCCGGGTCAATGGGCCAAAAAGACAGGAACTTTGGTTTGTTCCACCATGGAGCGCGTGGTGCCGCCCAGTATGGTTTGGATCATCCGGGCGCGGGCGTAGGCCCCCATTACGATCAGGTCGGCGCCGGTTTCGCGCGCATGATCTTGGATGCAATCTGAGATTTCTCTTTCTCCGCTGGGGTACTGCGAAACGGTGACGGTGCAGCCATGGTGGCTGAGCCACGCGGCCAAATCGGCACCGGGATCTTGGCCATCGTGTTCGGCTGTCATCACGGGATCAATGCAGCCAATAACGACTTCTTGAGCATGTTTAAGGTAGGGGAGGGCGGCGTGAACGGCTGCGGATGCAGGGGGGCTGCTGTCCCATGCGATGAAGATGCGGGAGGGTTTATTGGCGGTGTTGGCATTCACTTGAAACCCGATTGGAGAGTAGAACAGGACGCCTGAAATGGCTTCGCGCAGCAGCTGTGGTGTGTCGCGTAGATTGTTTGCAATGACCGCCTCATCGCTGACACGGGCGCAGCGGGCGACCTGATGTTTGACGTGTAGCGACGCGGTGAGCGTGCCCATAACTTGGCCCGATGTGCCATGGTGGGCGAGCAGTTGTTCCACCTCATTCATACGGGTTTTTTGTGCGTTATGAGCCTGTTGCACCTCGAGTTGCCAGTCATCTGGAATGTTGACTGCGCCGTAGGGAGGGATGCCGTAGGCGTAGGCGGGCAGCGTGGGCGTGGGGTCAACCAGCAGGCAGGTGAGGTGCGTGCCATCGCGCCCCGTCATCTCGGCCATGTTGGAAATCTCGGTATCTGGGGTCGTGCTGTTCATCACAAAAAGAAGGGTGCGGCTGCTCATGGTGCTCTCCGTTTTGGGGGTCTGGCTGGGGCCAGATCAGGTGGGATGAGCGTGACACGGATGCAGGCGCGAAGACTGACAAAGATCAATACGCGAAGTTGGGGCTGTGGCATCGAAAGGGGGAGGGTTGATGGTGTGGATGGTGGGTAGATGGATTTTAAGGATTATTACCAAATTCTTGGTGTGACGCGTGACGCGGATGCGGCCGCCATAAAGAAGGCGTTTCGCAAGGCGGCGCGGAAGTATCATCCGGACGTGAATACCGACCCTGATGCGGAGACTAAGTTCAAGGACGTGAACGAGGCCTATGAGGTCTTGAAGGATCCGGAGCGGCGGGCGACCTATGACCAACTATGGCAGGCGCCGCAGGGTGGGTCGCGCTGGGCTGAGCCGCCGCCCGGTTGGGAGGAAGGCTTTCGGTTTTCTGGGCACGGACCCCAAGGCGCGAGCGGGTATAGCGGGTTCTTTGAGGAGATGTTCGGCGACGGCATGGGCGCGCATTTTGGAGGCGATAGCCATGGCCGCATTGAGGTGCCGATTGAAGATGCCTATGCGGGTGCCGCGCGAAAGTTGAGCCTGCGGACCCCGGCTGTGGGGCCCGATGGGCGGGTCACGCTGGAAGAGCGTGTGGTTAACGTCAACATTCCGCGCGGTATCCTTGAGGGACAGCATATTCGGGTGCCGGGGCAGGGTGGAGACTTGTTTCTAGAGGTCAATTTCGCGGCGCATCCGGTGTATCGGCCCGAGGGGAAGGATTTGTACATGGACCTGCCTGTGGCCCCGTGGGAGGCCGCACTTGGGGGGCATGTGGTTTTGCCGACACCAGACGGGCGCGTTGATCTGCGCATCCCCGCGAATGCCCGGACCGGGCAAAAGCTGCGCCTGCGGGGCAAAGGGCTGCCGGGGACCCCTGCGGGAGACATTTACGCGACATTAAAGATCATTAACCCGCGGGCGGATACCGAGCAGGCTCGCGCCTTGTTCGAGCAGATGGCGCGGGACTTGGCGTTTGATCCCCGCGCCGGAACAGGCGCCTGAATAGGAGGAAGGCTTATGAAAAAGACCACAAGACGAAGTGACATCGTTGACGCCCTTTCGCTGCCGGACTTGTGCCGGTTTTGCCATGCAGATGAGGAGTGGGTGATTGAGTTGGTAGAGGAGGGTGTGCTGACCCCGGTGGGCAGTCATCGCGGCAATTGGCGGTTCGTCGGGACCAGCATTGTCCGTGCGAAAAAGGCGGGGCGGTTGAGCCGTGATCTGGGGATCAACGCGCCGGGGCTTGCGCTCGTGCTGGAACTGATGGAGCAGCGCGATGCGGTGCGGCGGCGGCTTGCGCGGTATGAGAGCCTCTGAAGCAGTCTCTATTTCGAGCGGTTTTTGTATTTGCGGTAGAGGCGGCCGTTCACGTTGATGAATTGCGATAGCCCACGACCCAAGAGCCCCGCCGAGCTTTGGCGCAGGTAGAGGTAGCCCGTGACGCTTGCGATGAGGCCGCCGAACGCGTTGAGGATGAGGTCGCCCATCGTGTCGCTGAGCCCGGATTTTTGCATGTCCATGCCAAGGCCCGTGTCCATCGTGAATTCGAAAATCTCCCATGTGGCGCCGACGGTCATGGCCACGCAAAAGCTGATGAGCGCGATGGCGGAGGGAGGGGCTGCGAAGCGGTCGCCCTCAAACAGCATGAAGGCGAACAGGAACCCCATCAGCCCAAAACCCACCGCCGAAGATCCGTGCAATGCGAGGTCCCACCACCACAGACGCTCATAAAAATCGAAGGCCTCACCCAGAAAGATCGAGGCAAAGCAGAAGAGCGTTGTGAACAGCAAAAACGGCAGCGGCAGGGTGAGCGACCAGCGGGCCGCAAGCATCGGAGGCACCAGCGCGAGGGTCAGTGTCGCGAGGCTAACGAAGGCCAGTGACCAGCGCGCCAATCCTAGTGAAATTAACCCTGTCAGCAGCAAAAGCGTCCAGATTACCAGCATGGTGCTGTTGGTGTTTAGGATCACTTTCATCGGTGCATTTCCCTCTGGGGCGTTAAAATCGCGTGCTTTAGTCCCTATTTATGCAAGATGTCGCCACATACCATCCGTATCGCCAGCTATAACATGCGCAAGGCCCGTGGGCTTGATCAAAGACGTCGCCCCGAGCGAACCTGTGCCGTTATTAACGCGTTGGCGGCGGATGTGGTGGTCTTGCAGGAGGCGGATCGGCGGCTGGGGCCGCGCCACCCTGCATTGCCGCGCGAAATGATCGCGGCGGAAACTGATTTTGACGTGGTTGAGGTGTGCGACAATGGGCTGAGCCTTGGGTGGCACGGGAACGCGGTTTTGGTTCGCAAAGGTGTGGGCGTGGGCCATGTCGCGCGCGTACCTCTGCCGGGGTTGGAGCCGCGCGGCGCGGTGCGCGTTGAGCTGGAGATTGGGGAGGGGCTGACGCTGGTGGCCGCACATCTGGGGCTGCGGCGGCGTGATCGCCGCGCGCAATTGCATGTCCTGAACGCGGTTACAGCGGACGAGGCCCATTGCATCATTGGCGGTGATTTTAACGAATGGTCGAACGCCAAGGGGCTGGAGCCGTTGGCTGCCCGGTTCGACACCCATTGCCCCGGTCGGTCGTTCCACGCACGCAGGCCAATTGCGGCCCTAGACCGGTTTGCGATGACGCGCGGTGTGACGTTACACGGGGCAGGGGTGGAGAAAGGCGCGTTGGCCAAGATCGCCTCAGACCATTTGCCGATCTGGTCGGACATCGAAATCCCACCCGCTATTTACTGAACAAAACCGGGATTTTCTGCGCGCGCAACAGTTCGTACGAGGTGGCGCCGATGACGAAATCATAGGTCGCCGAATGGCCGAAGGCGCCTGTCACGATCATATCCGCCCCGATTTCAAACGCGACCGCATTTAACACCGAGGCGATGCTTTCGCCCAAGGGATCGCGGTGTTCCAGCGTGGGCCGCAGCCCGTGGCGCGCGAACATTTGGGTTATGTCGATGGCGTCGTCGTCGATCAGCAGGTTCTCTGCCTTGTGGCCCACGCTGAGGACGGTGAGGCGTGCGCCGGAGTGCGCGAGGCTGAGCATATCATGTGCGGCGCGGGCGGCTTCGCGGGTCTCGCTCCAACCAAAGACGATTTTTTTGCCGATCTCGGGGCCGTCATAATCCCCGGGCACAATCAGCACGGGCCGCCCACATTCGCGGATAACGTCGCTTTGGACTCTGCGCATGTCACGGGGGTCGCTGTCGTTGTTGTCCTGCGCCATGATCACCAGATCAGCGGCCCGCGCGCTTTCGATGGTGCGATCGGTCGCTGAGCGGGTGTCGGCATGTACGACGCGGAATTCGCTGACAAAATCCTCAATCGCGGTGTGGTGGTTGAACACCTCCTCTATGGCGGTGGTTTCCTCATTCTGGCTGGTGCGAAAGGCGGAAAACGCATCCTCGGGGATGTGCATTGCGATGCCGGGATAGACCAAAACCGCCTCAACGGTGCGCAGGCCGACCAGATGCGCGCCGTGTCTGCGGGCAAGGGGCATGGCGAGTTTTAGGATGGTCGTGGCCTGCTCGGCGGTGGTGAGGCAAACGAGAATTGTTTTCGGTCTCATGGGGTGCGCTCCTTGCTGCGGTTTGGGGGTTTTGCCGCCCCCGGGCGTCGTTTGAACCGGTAGCAGGTCGCGGCACGTCGATGATTGATCCCTATCAATTAGAGGCTCCGTCCGGTCGCATAGGGTGTGGGTAGAAACACTGCGGCAAGGAGCGGTCAGATGACCAAACATGGCAACGCGGGGGCGATTGTTTTGGCGATGGCCCTAAGCGTGATCGCGATCATCGTGGCGAGTGCGGCCGGGGCCGATAGCGATCAGATGTCGAGTATTACGCACGGGGGTGACACCTATATTGCGGGCGCGCAGGTGACTGAAACGATTGCCAGCACGGGCGACGTTTTTGTCACCGCGCGCACGGTTGAGGCCCGCGGATCGGCGGGGCAGGATTTGCATGTTACCGGGCTAGATCTGTCGATTGGGACCGAGACGGCAGGCGATTTGTATGCGGCTGGCATGACGGTCGTGGTGCGGGGCCGCGTGGGTCAGGACCTAACGGCTGTGGGCCTATCCTTGCGCACCGAGCGGGAGGCGACCACCCAAGGCAACGCGCGTATGTTTGGCAATTCGGTCACCATCGAGGGGCCGATTGAGGGGGCGTTGATGGTAACGGGGCGCGACGTGATCGTGAACGCGGTCATCACGGGCGACACCCGGATTGTGGCGCAGACGCTGACGTTTGGGCCGGACGCGGTCATCAGCGGGGAGGTGACCTATTCGACCCCCGATCAGATCGCGATCCCCGCCCGCGTGGCCGCCGCCGAGCGCGTGAGCTTTGCGCCGTTTTCGCGCGACGGGATGTGGGAGGACTGGGAGGATTGGGACGAGATCGGCAAAGCGCTGCCCATGGTGCCGACGTTCGCCGCGATGCTGATGGGCTTTGTGATTTCGTTGCTGTTTTTCTTGGTGTTGGGGGCGTTGATGCTGGGCTTTATGCCCAAGCGGTTGTCGCGCCTGCGCCTCAGCATCGCCGACGCACCGGGGCGGTCGTTTCTGTTGGGTGTGGCGGGGCTGTCGCTGTTGTGCGGGTTGGTGCCGGTCACCGCGTTGACGGTGGTGGGGCTGCCGTTTGTGCCCATCGTGCTGCTGGTGATTTTGGTGGCGTGGATCTTGGGCTACGCGCTGGGGACCTATGGGGTGGCGATGCGGGTGTGGACCGGATTTGGCCGCGATGCGGACCCTAGTCAAACGGTTCGATTGTTGGTTTTTGCCGTCGCGCTATGCGTGGTCGCGTTGCTGAATTTCATCCCGTTTGTTGGCTGGGTGGCCAACTACACGCTTGTCCTGCTGGGCATCGGCGCGATGACACGCGCGATGATCAGGCGGCTTTTGGGCAACCCGGACGTCGCATTTGACGTCGATATGAAACTGAATGGTGACTGAAAACACCAAGAAGGGAGACGATAATGACGGGGCAAGGATTGGAAGTGATCGACCACAGCGTGCAGGTGACGCATGCGTGGATCAATGAGTTGGCGGGGCGGTTGGATTGGAGCTCAAAGCGGAATGCGTTGCGGCTGTTGCGGGTGACTTTGCAGCGTGTGCGCGACCATCTGCCCGGCGATGAGCTGGCGCAGTTTTCGGCGCAGGTGCCGTTGTTTGTGCGGGGCTTTTTGTTTGAGGGATGGGCGCCAAAACGGACCTTGTTCGAGGAGCGTACGGGTCGCGAGTTTGTCGCGAAGGTCGATCAGTTGATGGCCGACAGCAGCGAATATCGGGGGGTTGAGGACATTACTTGTGTGTTTGATCTGTTGAATGCGCGGTTGAGTGCCGGTGAGATTGAGGATGTCCGCGCCTGCCTGCCCCATGATCTGCGCGCGTTGTGGCCCGCGCCACGCCCGTCAGTGTCGCGCAGCGCGGGCGCTGAGGATGCATCGCCGCCATGGGTCTAGGCCCCCGGCGGAAAATGGCCCTGCGGTTGTGTGCCGCCGCAAGGTCTCTGAATTGGGGCGCGTTAGTCCATATTGCCCAAGGATAGCCCCAAAAGGGCCGTTGGCTTTTGGATGATGATCGTATGGTTTTGATCAATCGCGATGATCTTGCTTTTGCGCAGTTGGGTGAACGTGCGGCTCACGGTTTCGGTTGTCAGGCCAAGGAAATCTGCAATGTCCGAGCGGCTCATGGGGAGTTTTACCTGACGAAAGCTGCCAAGGTTTTGGCCAACACGCTCTGTCAGCACGCACAAAAACGAGGCCAGCTTTTCGGTGGCCGATTTTCGCCCAAGCATCATGAAGTGATCTTGCATGGCGCTGATTTCGCGCAATGCGGCCTGCAACAGGGCGTGGTGCAGGGTGGGGTCGCCTTCGCCGGTTTCTAGGTGGGCGCGGCGGAAGGGTTGTAGGCGGGTATCTGTCAGGCTCTCGCAATCGGTGTGGTGCTGACCATCGGCGGGAAATCCAATGATATCGCCGGGATAGCCGAAGGCGATGACCTGTCGGCGCCCATCTGCGAGCAAGCGGGTCAGGCGGACAACACCGCTGGTCACCTGATACAGCCATTCCACTTCATCGCCTTCGTAATACAAGAAAGCACCGGGGCGCAGACGGGCCTCGGCGGGTTTGGGGGTGCTGCTGGCCAAGGGGGCAAGGGGGGCGGCAATCGTATCTGGGTCAGGAATGGTTACATACATCAAAATGTTCTCCGCGCTCGTGTCGGAGTGACAATGGTTAACGGATGTAATATGCATTAAACGCGATATGTAATTTTTTGTAATTTTTTGTATTTGAGGGTCATCCGTCTATGCTGGCGCGTGTTTTCACGCGGGCTTTGGGGGCTTTTTCTATAAATTGTGAGACACGGATATGGATGATCCGACGATCCTGATTGTCGATGACGATCCCAAGATACGGACGCTTTTGCGCAACGTGTTGGAGGGTGACGGCTTTGCGGTGCGTGAAACGGCGTCTGCTGCTGGGGTGCATGAGGCGCTTGCGCATAGCCGCGTTGACCTGATCACGCTGGATATCAATCTGGGCAAGGACAATGGCGTTGATTTGGCACGTGAAATCCGGCGCACGTCTGCGGTGCCGATCGTGATGGTATCGGGCAGGGATGACGTGATTGACCGTGTTGTTGGGCTTGAGGTTGGGGCAGATGATTACATCACCAAGCCGTTTCATATCCGCGAAGTGACGGCACGTATTCGGAGCGTGCTACGTCGGTCGGCGCATGTGGGTTCGGCGTCTTTGGCACGGCCCGAAGCCCGTTCGGAGGGCCACGTTTTGCAGTTCCGGTTCGATGGGTTGACCGCAATTCCGGAGCGATTGGAACTATTGGATAGGGATAATGTTGAATGCGATCTGACGGTTGGCGATTTCAGGCTGCTGGCCGTTTTCCTAGAACGACCCAAGCGTGTGCTGTCGCGCGACCAGTTAATGGACCTGACGGTTGGGACCGCTTGGACGCCGGTTAATCGCACCATCGACAACCAAATTGCCCGGCTGCGCAAACAGATTGAGCGTGATCCCTCTAGCCCCAAGCTGATCAAGACCGTGCGCGGCGTGGGCTATACGCTGACCTGCACCGTTGAGGAGGTTCACGCCCCCGAAGTGAGTCCGAGCAAGGCGTGAAGTCGCGCGGTTAGGTCGGCCTGTCGGTAGGGTTTGTGCAAGATGCTTTGCGGTGTTGCGCCAGACATTGAGCCGGTGACCGCATCGCTGGCGTAACCGGAAGTTAACAGGACTTTAACCTTTGGAAATTCCGCGTGAATCCGGGCGGCAAGCTTATAGCCGTTCAGCGCGCCGGGCATGACAAGGTCAGTGAAGACAAGGTCAACCGCGACCCCGTTCTTAAGCATTTGATAGGCGGCGTCGCCTGAGGCGGCCTCTTCGGTTTCGAAGCCCAAATCGCGTATCCGCTCAATCGAAATTTTGCGCACCAACGCGTTGTCCTCGACCACCATGATCCGCTCTCCGTTGCCGCGCCACGGCGCGCAAAGCGTGGGTGTGGGGGCGGCGGTTTCGAGCGCGGTGTTGGTGCGTGCGGACGGAAAATAGAGGCCAAAACTGGTGCCATGCCCCGGCTCACTATAAAGCGTCACGTGCCCCCCGGATTGGCGCACAAACCCATAGACCATCGCAAGGCCAAGCCCGGTGCCGCCGCCATCCGATTTGGTGGTAAAGAACGGCTCAAAGGCGCGGCTTTGCGCCTCGGGGGGCATGCCGGTGCCGTTATCAACCACCGATAGCCGCACGTAATGTCCTGATTTTATGTTGGTTTCTTGTGCGATGTAAGTGTCATCAATGGTGACGTTTGCCACGGATACCAACAGTTCTCCGCCGTCCGGCATCGCGTCGCGTGCATTCAGCGCGAGGTTCATCAGCGCCGATTGCAGCTGCGTGGGGTCGATCATCACCGGGTCCGCATCCGCGGCAAAATCCGTGCTAACCCGGTGGGTGGCGCCGAGCGCGCGTTTGAGCAGGTGGAGCGTGTCGCGGCACACGTCGCGGAGGTCCGATTTGACGGGATGCAGCGTGGTCTTGCGCGCAAACATCAGCAACCGATTGGTGAGGTCCGCACCCAGTTCGGCGGCCTCTAACGCGTCGCGGATCAGGGCCAATTGGCGGTCATCGGGGTTGCGCATTTCTAACAGTTCGAGGTTGCCGGTAACGATCGTTAAGATGTTGTTAAAGTCGTGGGCAATGCCGCCGGTCATTTGCCCAATCGCATCCAGCCGTTGGGACTGAGACAGCGCGGCCTCGGTGGATTTGCGTTGGGTGAGGTCGTGCATGATACCGATGAAAATCTCATGGCCGTCGGTGCCCGCGCGCCCCACCGACAAATGCAGGGGAAAGATCGTGCCGTCCTTGCGCTTGCCCTCTACCTCGCGGCCAAGCCCGATGATCCGCCGTTGGTGGGTGGTCAGGTGGTCGGTCATAAAGCCGTCATGCAGTTGGGCCAGTGGGTCGGGCATCAATATGCGGACGTTTTGGCCCTCTAGCTCTTTGGCAGAGATCTGGAACATTTTTTCTGCAGAAAGGTTAACCGAGAGAATTGTGCCCGCCCGGTCTGAGACCACCATAGCGTCGACGGCGGCGTCCATGATGGCCCGCAGGATTGCCTCGGTCTGTTTGGGGTCGTCCTTGTTGACGTGGCTCACGGCGTGGTCCCTTCCCGGCGGGTTCTCCATTGGGCTGGGTCAGTACAAACCCAAATCGCATTTTTTTCAATGTTAGAGTGTTTTGCCCCGCGCATGGCTGGGGTGCGCGCCGTCGTGTTGTGGGGCCAGCAGATGGGTTAGATCGGCCATGGTTAACACGCCCAACAGGTCGTGATCCTTAACGACCATGAACTTGCGTTTGCCGGTGCGCATGATGGCGTCCAGCACCTTTTGGACCGGCATATCGGGGTCAAGCATGACGGCCGGGTCCAGACCGGCGAACACGTCGCCCACCCGCGTGTTGCCCCAGTTTTCGCGGTCAATTCCGGCAAGAAGCGACGTGTCGATATAGCCCAGCAAGACGTCGGCTTCGGTCACGGGAACAAAGCTTTTGCGCGCGCCCAGAATGATGTCAGGGATCACCTCCGACAGCATCATATCGGGGCTGACGGTCGTGGGGTTAGGGGTCATTAAGGTGCGGACGGTGCGCCCATCGACGGCGGATTTAAGCAGGTGTTGCGCCATGCTGGCGCGTGCCGCGAGCAACACAAAGGTGCCGATCAGGATGAACCATAGCCCCGACACGATTGACCCGCCAAACAGGGCGACAATGCCGAGCCACATCAACCCATAGGCCAAGACCGTGCCTGATTGGGTGGCCACGCGCGTGGCTTTTAGCGCGTCGCCAGTTTGGTACCAGATCGCGGCGCGCAGGACGCGGCCCCCATCCAATGGGAAGGCGGGCAAAAGGTTAAACAGGGCCAGGACAAGGTTAACGGTGCCAAGGTAGAAAAGGACCGCAGCCACCACCTCAGACGCGCCCGTACTTGCAGCCAGCGCCCCCAGTATCCACAGCCCAAACGCAAGGCATAGCGACATCGCGGGGCCCGCCACGGCGATCCAGAATTCCGCCGGGGCTGAGCTTGGCTCTTCGCGCATTTCGGCGACGCCGCCGAATAGAAAGAGGGTGATGCTCTTGATCTCAATCCCTAATTGGCGGGCCACTACGGAATGGGCCAGTTCATGCAACAGCAATGAGGCGAACAGCCCGAGCATCCCGAAAACTGCCATCGCCATATGGGTGGATGGCGTGGCGTCGGGCAGGGTTTGGGGGAAGTACTGGCGCGACAGGCTCCACGTGATCAGCGCCGCAATCAGCACCCATCCGGGGGCAACCTTGATGTCAAAGTCGTTAATCGAAAATAGCGTTACGGCATTTCTAAACATGATCGCCTCATCCTTATGGTCAAAATAACGGGGGTCGGATGTGGCCTCATTGATTTGGCTCAAGCTTAAGGATCACGTTGTGGTGTCAACGGTTCTGTCGCGAATATTTCGGGCATGCGGGTAGGCTGGCAGGATTCAGCGCTTTAGGAGGTGACGTCGCAGGGATGAATGGATGGTGACGATGGTTAACTTCAAAGGCGCGCATTACCCGAAATCGGTGATCCTGTTCGCGGTGTTCTTCTATCTGCGCTATCCTGTATCCTATTGTGATCTTGAGGAGATTATGCAGGAGCGCGGGGTTGGTGTTGACCATGCGACCCTGAACCGATGGGTGATCAAGTACTCCCCGTTGATTGCGGCAAGAGCTCAGGTGAAAAAGCGCCCGACGGCCATCTCATGGCGGATAGACGAGACGTACATCAAGGTGCGCGGAGAGTGGATGTATCACTACCGCGCGGTGGATCGGAACGGCCAAACACTTGATTTCATGCTTTCCGAGCGTCGTAACAAAGCTGCCGTACGGCGTTTCTTCAGGCGTGCAATTCGCAACAACGGTGTCCCCGATCGAATCGTTATCGACAAAAGTGGGGCTAATCTGGCTGGGTTGGAAGCCGTGAATGTGATCCTCAAATTCACTGGAACGGGGCAGACCATCAAGATCCTACAGGTCAAATATCTGAATAATATTCTTGAGCAGGACCACCGGTTTATTAAGCGCATCACAGGGCGAATGCTCGACTTCAAGGCATTCCATTCGGCGTCCGCAACCCTTGAGGGCATCGAGACCGCGCACATGATCCGCAAGAAACAGTTCGGCGCCAACGGCATCACCGCATTCCAACAATTTGCCCAACTCGCAGCATAATTATGTCCAGCGTCAGCCTGTTTTCAGCCTGTCTGGAAATTTGCGACAGAACCGTACGGCCCGGCGCGACACGGCGGCCCAGTGAGTACTATCGGAAATGACACGGCGCATTGCGGGCGAAAACTCGAACCTGATTTCGGCATCATCGAGGTTGTCGGGTTCGCGCTCCACGTCCGATAAGATAGGCCCTGATTTCGTATAAGATCTGCCTTGACGGCTCACCAGCTTGACGCTGACGACAGTGCTATGCAGTTCCATAACAGCTTCGGCCAGTTCACCTCGGCTCTTGTGAAATGTGTCGTTCAAAACACTGTAGGGAACGCGGTGCTGCACCGGATCGGCAACGGCTATTCCAGCCTCTTGGATCAGCAAACAAAACAGCTTGGCGGCGCGCAAGTTCAGCGCATTGCCCGAGACAAAGCGCATATCTGCAATTTCACCAGCCGCAACGATGGCATCTGGATCTGGTCGGTGCATCCGGACTGCGTCTAGGGTGGTCATTTTCGCCATATAAACACATTGAAAAACACAGATAGTTTTAGCAAGTGCGCGTCCCCGCGATTTGTGTTTTTAGACCCGCGATTTGTGCGCGTAGACATACCTAAACCATTGCAGTGCAAAAGTTTTTTTCGGCGGAAAAAGAAAAATAGAAATAGAAATAAGAAAAAATGGAAGCCTGTGGATAACTTTCCAGATCATCCGTTGAAACCCTCGATCTTAAAGTACGCATGCTGCGCGAAATGCTAGATTGAGAGCGCGACCGAATGACCAGGACACAGACCCTCATTGCGGATCAACGCCAGCGGCAACCCAAACGCCGTTGGTGGTCCTAAACACATCATCTTGTGGATATCCTCGCATTTAATACCAATGCTTCCGATTTTCGCCTAAAATCACCCTCGTGGCAGGTCAATTCAGACCATACAACCGCGAGGATATTATTCATTGCTCAGCCAAACACTTAGCGAAAACCTCGACCAGCCTGCATTAAGGGTCGAAAGCCCCACCTCAGCGCTAGTATATGCTTTCCCAAGCCCCAACACAGCTAAGCACAAGCCCTCTACGTCAGTGGTTGAGTATGGCAGGCCCGCCGTACGCGAGCGTTACAAGTCATCGACTGAGTTACCGCGAGGGGCTCAGAAACAGCTCATCGATGCCGCACGATTTTCGCACCATATCAAAGCTCCAGTAAATACTCTCATCACGATCAACGCCGCTCATTTACAAAAGATCAACGCAGGGAGCACTTTCGAGCTGGGACATCTCTGGGACGGCTTTCAAGATCTACTAGAACGCTTGCGTCATTGGTGCCTAAATCGTGGAATGGTTTGGTCATGCTTTTGGGTGCGCGAGTGGTCCAAGGACCGCGAAGAACACTGGCATATCGGACTACATCTCACGGCCCGTAACCGCCAATATCTTCCAGATCAAATCGCGATCTGGACGGACGAACCC